>Ga0207112_1157_pt1 | contig 16251 bp, 13 predicted proteins | sample Alteio_BWMinHeat_72_FD_153549 | JGI IMG/M metagenome (GOLD analysis project Ga0207112, IMG submission 153549) | Enriched cells from forest soil in Barre Woods Harvard Forest LTER site, Petersham, Massachusetts, United States -... | ecosystem: Environmental > Terrestrial > Soil > Temperate forest >...
ATCTCGGATGATGGCGGGCTGAATTGGAAGCGGATACTTTTTGATAGGCCACGCCAATATCATCTTTATCAAATAGCGCGTCCAATGCCAAATGTCATCGTCGCGGTTGCTGATAGCGCGCTTGATTCGGCGGGCGTGACGATCAGGGAGTCTGCAGTTACGATGATCTCACAGGATACTGGCAAGACCTGGACTACCGCATCGTTTGGTTCGCTTAACAAATCCACAAGCCAAAGGAATTCAACAACACTTGGAGTGCTTGACATAAACCATGCTGCGTTTGGACTGAATGGTGTCGGTGTGTTTGTCACTTCCGATCTTCAGCACTGGCGGCCGATCCCATCGCCGACAACATCGAAGAAGCCGATCATCTCACTCGCCTATCCTGATCCATCAACGATCGTTGTTGGCACATATGACGATGCCGGTAACGGTGCGCTCTATCGTACGACGGATCTTGGTCAGCATTGGCAGCATTCTGATACGGTTCGCGAATTCGATCAGCTTCTTTTTCCCAAACAGGCAGGCTCTGCTGGAATGCATTTGGTTGGCTTCGCGATCGCCAGTTACGAGCAGATACTCAAAACATTAGATGGCGGAATCTCGTGGACAATTCTTTTTGATACTTCAATTGCCCAGCACGAGTTTGATCTCACCGCTCTGGCATTCAGCGATACTCTTAATGGAATTGTAACATCGACGAAATATTGTTACGAGGCGGTAACTGACAACCGCTTCAAGCTCATCAACTTCCCAGCCGACATCACTGCAAGGTCGATCCTATCAGGTGCGGGCATTGATTCTCTTCATTATCTGCTTGGATCAAATGATCAATACGTGCTCATCGAAACACAGCGTGACTTGCTTGCGACGCCTACTATATTAAGTCCGCTTGACGGAACAACAGTCGGTCCATCATTTCAGGGTGCCTGGTCCAGCTCGGGTACATTATTTGATGTGGAGGTTCATGATGCGGCTGAGACAACATCCTTATGGAGCTCCTCATTATCAAGCTACTCAGCATCCGTGCAAACCGGTCTGCCAAAGGGCGAATATCATTTCCGTGTTCGCGCTACAAGAACCGCGATCAGTCCATGGGCGATGACTGATTTCTTCATTACGACTTCCGGCGTAGAGAGACAAGCATCATCATCAAAATTTGCGGTCTATCCGAATCCCGTCACATCAAGCGAACTAACTGTTGTAGGTGCTGTGAAGACATCAATCATGTTGACCGATGTTCTCGGTAGATCGATCGTGATGAAGTGTAGACCTGAGGGTAACGCATTGCATCTCGACGCGTCGTCACTAATGAATGGTATCTATTTTCTGAGACGCGTTTCGGATGCGAGCGCAATTCGGATCGTGATCGCGCGGTGAGAACGACTGTAAAGAACTGGGTCTCCTGAACTAGTGGATCACTAGCGCGCTAATCTCTTGTCAAATTCGAGCGGGGAGACTTCGACGATGCTCACATCAGCAATCTGCGCATGTGCGGGATCGATGAGGTAATTGAATTCCTGCGGGACTACGACCGAAGGTAACTTATAGCAAAGATGTGAATGCAAGTGCAGTAGCGTATCGCCAAATGCCTGTGATGAAAATGGTGCGGCAAGCGACTTCCAGTCCTTTGGCAGTGCAGATAACTGGACAGACCGAATAATCGCATTTTTGGGAAGCTCAATGGCAAGAAGAACGACGTCGGTGGGGAATTCATGGACTGGCGTATGAATGATATATTCGAGCATTGCGAGCGCCCGAGATTCAGAGGTGTAGATTGCTCGAATTCCCTTGCTATTCCATCGTCCGCCAAAGAGTTCGGCACCGCTGCCACTGAGGTCTTTCTTATATTTTGACCTGCAGATCCGATATACTTTCATTTACAGGAGAATCGGGAGGAAGAAGGTCGATTAAGCAAATATGCCATGGTCGATTCGTCCGAGTTCATCCTGGACGAGTCCAATCCCCATTGAGGTATCAAGCAATTCTTTTGGGATGACTCCTCCCATAGCGACACTTTCGTGATTTAGCCATTGCATGAATTTATCGAGCGAACCGAAGATCTCCTCACCCTTTTCGAAGAGCGATTCTATCTCTAGTATACGCTCGGATTGAAGCGGCTCGAACGTCTTGTGTTGTTTGAGGTATCGTTCGAGGGTCTTGGTAGAGATTTGCAGTGCATTCGCCCACTCACTTTTCGAAAGTCCAGTCATGGGCGCAATTTTCTCGAAATCGCGAGACCGCAACCCGCTACGAATAGCCGCAATTCGACCTTGTGCAGTGAGCGCTTTGGAGGCAGCTTTGCCAGACCTCATTCTTCGTCCTATTGAGACTCCCGAACTGCGATCTACAGGATGCGCTGCTGCAATGGCCCTCGTATTTTGCTTCTTCATCGATCCAACAACTTTAGCTGCGGGACAAATGTCCCCTCTTCTGGATTATTTGTCCATGCCATAATAACCACCAATCACGAGGGGAGATTCCGCCCTAGCTCAGGATAAATTCTTCACGCTGGGCCTTCAGAAGCCTGATGGCCGAATTGCCTGGCAACGGGTTGAGATGGTTGGAGAGGTTGATGTTCTGGCCTCAGTTGCCAGTTTCAAGCGGCACCTCGGCCTTCCCGTTCGTCGCTTCCACTACAGCGGATGCTTTCGGGAGATCGATGATAAATATGCAGCCTTTGCCAGGGAGATTCTCTACTCGAAGCTTACCGTGATTACGTTCAATGGCTTGCCGACTGATCGCGAGGCCGAGTCCCAAACCGGATCGGTTTTCATTTTTCTGGACGCCGGCAATGAACAACTCCTCGATCTTGCCTTCCGGCAGACCGCCGCATTCGTCTTCCACCTCGATCAGAATGCGATCGCCATCGGGACGAGTGCGGACTTGAATGGTCCCGCCAGGCGCGGAAAATTTTAATGCGTTCTGTACCAGGTTTGATAGTGCAGAAACAAACAACTGCTGATCGACATCGACTTCAAGATCGGAGAATCCCTGCATTTGCAATGTGAGATTCCTTGATCGTGCTTCGAAGCCAGCCGTCACACCTACTTCGCTCATCAGTTCAAAGACGCGTGTACGCTGGAAATAACTCTTGGGCTCCGCTCGCAACCGGACTTCTGTAAGGGCGGTATCGATCAGCTCCGCCATTTTCTTCAAACTGGTCTGGAGTACACTTCCGGTGCTGCTGCGAACCCCGACAACCCCGCTCTCGATCATTTCATAGGAGAGTGTTGCGCTTTGTAAGCAATTCCTGAGCTCATGCGAGAGATAGCCGAGTCGCTGGATCTCGGCGCGATCAACCGCTTTTCGTCGCACCTTTTCGAACTCCGATACCGATTCGGCAATCGCGGTATCGAGCGACAAATTGAGCTGCCGAAATTCGCGCGGGGTAATTTCAAACCCGAGTTCTGTGGCCAGTCCTGTGATCGCCTGGCAGATAAGGCCATAGCTGTGAACGACTTCAGAAATGGTATATCCAAGCCGCAAGTATTCTTCGCCGTGCTTCTCGGCGACTGCGGTATAAATTCCCTTTTCGCTATGGAATTCGAATGGCTCGTCGCGCTTCAAAAGCCCGATCAACTCATCGTAAAAGATACCCCAACCCTCTTCCAGAGCGCCGGATGTCAATCTTGTTCCCTGGGATTCGATCGCCTTCTGCTTCGCCACGTTAATGATGGCGGTACGTTCACGGGTCAGGAAGTCATGGAGCATACGAACGAAAAATTAAGGATGAAATCAAGAGAATTAGCTCCCGGAGGAATACCCTTTTGAATTATTATTTGTAAAAATGTGGCAGTGATAACAAAGGATATCTCACTTAGATACCACCTTTGCCACACTTAACTTCAACTAAAGTCCTCAGTGGATTGTCTATGGGAACGGTTCTGCAACATATTATGTATAATATATTGCCCTTAGTTTAACCTTGTTAACCCTTCAAGGCAACCATGTCAATTAGAACCGCAGATAACTGTACCCCTACCGCTCCAACAATGCTTGATCGCTCTGCTTCACCTTACAAGAATCGCAAGTCAACTCTACCAGACGATTCGCACTCGATCGCTTCAGAAATTGTGGAAGTCGTTGACACTCCATTGATCAATTCTTCTGACGACGAGGAATTTCTTTCTCCACATGCGTTTGCGTCTAAAAAGCTCGGGATAGATTGCTGGCCGAAGATGCGTGAGATCTTTGATGCCGTCGAACGTGGAGAGCGAAAAATTCTGGTGCGAAGCTGCAACGGTGCCGGCAAGACGACTGCCCTAGCGGCGCTTTGCAATTGGAAGCTGTCGCAGTTTCCGGAATCGATCGTGCTAACGACCGCAAGCAGTTGGACGCAGGTCACTCGCTCGCTCTGGGGCGAGATCCGGCGTCAGGCACGGTTTGCCTCGCTCTATGATCAGAGCGACATCGCAAGCACACACATCAAGCTTGACGACAAACATTATGCGATCGGCATTTCGCCGTCGATGCCCGAGAACGCCCAAGGATTTCATGCACCGAATATGCTCATCGCAGTAGACGAAGCAACTGGTGTTCAACGCGAGATCATCGATGCTCTTTGGGGCAACGCGACCGGATCGGACGCGCAAATGATCATGATCTACAATCCTATCGACGAAACCTCCTACCCCTTCACCGCGGAAGAAACCGGCAAATGGCATGTCATCACGATCTCTGCATTCGAACATCCGAACGTGATCGAGGGCAGAGAGATCATTCCTGGTGCCGTTACACGTGAATGGATAGAAGACAGATTGCAAGCGTGGAGTTATGAGGTTAATAGAGAGGAAGTGAAGTCTTCAACGAATCACGACGGATCGATCACCGCAACGCCTGAGCCAACCTTGCCTGATCCAATGAAGCGACCAAAAGGGTTCGAGCATCCGATGTACGACAAAATGCAATGGATGGTTGAATTGGGATTGGCGGTGTGGAAAGTCGGTTATGAGCCTGAGGAAGCGCCGAAGAATCCATCGATGCCTGAACCCCTGAACAACTTCCAGGCCTTAGACACTCACGCATCATTCAGCACCCAGGATTCATCGCTGGTATATGTTCCGTGGCGGGATACATGGTGGAAGAAAACGGAGCTTGTTGCTACGCGCATCTGTGGCGAGTGGCCAATGGATGGCGGCGAGTCATATATCGAGCGAGGCTTGATCCTTCGCACATTTGATGTCGCAGAAGAACGCGGCGCGCGCGCGCTCGGTGTCGATGTCGCACGTTCGGGAAATGATCGAACTGTATTTGCGTTCTTCGATGGCAATACACAGCTACCATTCGAATGCTCGTTCGGCAAAGACCTAATGGCAACAGCGAACAGGATCGTTGAGCTTTACAAACAAGGCTGGACGACGATCGCAGTCGATGACACAGGCATCGGCGGCGGTGTAACCGATCGATTGCGAGAACTGAAGATTCCGCATGTGCCGGTCAATTTTTCGAGCAAGCCTAAAAGATTCATTCGATATAAAGAGATCGCGAATGCACGCGCCGAGATGTATTTCCTTCTCGAAGAAGAAATTCGCGCGGGCAAACTAAAATTGATCGATGACAAGGAGATGATCCAGGAGCTGTCTGCTTTCCGAATCGTCGTCGATCAATCGACAGCCTATCGTATCGAGGACAAAGCAATCATTAAACAGCGACTCGGCCGCAGTCCGGATAAATCCGATGCGGTGGCCTTGGCTCGCTATGGCATACGTCTGAGTAAGCTGGCGGCAATGCCAAAGTTGTTATGAGTAGTAATGGAGTAGTAAGAGCAGAGAGATGTGCACAATTAAAGGTAGTCGCTTTGCTCCTTCAAAGTAACTTCAGGCCTGATTCTTGTGTCTTAGAGAAGTATAAGTTAGCGAGTTGCCCGTTGCAGAAAGTTGCCCTCGCAGAATTTATGGAAACAGTTCTCATAAATTGATTCTGTAAAATCCGCACCAAACATGGAACCAGCGCAAGTCCGAGCCGATTAGGCAGTAGCTCCGTTATGTAATCCAAGCGCTCTTTAAAGCTCCTTTCGTCAGGGAGGCCTCGCAAAAGAAATATCGATGAATGTCCGTTGCCACTGAGGTTGCAGCTCAAAATCATATCGTAATGTTTTCAGTTCGGCTGGGAATCCGAATTTCCTTGGGCTTTGCCCTTTTGTTCGTATTCGTATCAGGCTCTGCAAACGCGCAGACGGCGAACGTCGCTCAAGACGCGCTCACCGATGCGCGCGTCGATTGGCATCTCGCCGCGATTGCCGAGGCGAAGCAGGATTGGAAATCCGCGGAGGCGTTTTATCAAAAAGTTTGTCGAGACGTCGTTCCGCTTCCGATTGGAATACGCTTGTGGTTTCGAGGGACGGCATCTTATGGGATGGGACTCAATGCTGCGCGACTCGGCGATACGGCGGGTGCCAGATCACATATATCAGATGCGGCCGAACGCCATTTCTGGAACTTTGATGTGTTGCGAGCGGACTCCGTGCTCTGCTCCGTGTGCGGGAGAAGTTGGATCGATTCGCTCCAGGGATTCTGGACTCGTGTTCGGCTTGTTGAACAGCGAAACTGGCAGGCACAAACTACCAAAATCCTCCGGCCAAATTCGTTAAGCGATACCGGGTTGCTTCCAATTATTGTCGCGCTTCACGGCGGAAATGCTTCAGCGGACGAATTTACGGAGTATTGGCAGGCAATTTCGGACAAGACGCAATCGGTCGTTATTCTTCCACCTGGGATCATTCGCGAGTCAGACATTACCAATTCGTGGGGCCAGGATGTTCATCCAGTTGAGAAGCTGCTTTGTGATCTCATCCCAGCCATCTATGAGCAGAAGCTCGGAGACACTTCTCGAATTTACCTTGCTGGCTATTCTCAGGGAGCTCATATGGCCATCGAGGTAGGGCTCAGGCACCCGAGGCTCTTCGCTGGGGTCATCTCGATCTGTGGGTTTGTCAACGAGGATCCCGACTCACAAGAACTCCGAATAGCAAAAGGAGAAGGTCTGCGAGTGTGTATGATCGTCCCGGAGGGCGAGATGGACCTTTTCAAAACCTCGATTGTCAAAGAGAGGGAAAACCTCGAGCGCGCGGGAGTTCAAACCAAATTTGAACTTATCAAGGGTATGGTCCACGAGATGCCACTGGATTTTGTCGAACTATTTTCGAAGGCCTGGCGGTGGATGAATGCTTCGATCACCTCGGACGAGCCTGGAATCAGAGATACTCACCATTCCGGCAGCGAGTAATAAAATTTCTCCAAGAAGCCTATGCAACTACCAGCTGGATTCCTTTCTCGGAACGGCCCTATTGTTGCACTGGCCGGGATAAGAAACCCAACTGATCCGTACAGCTAGCAATCATGACAGACTTTACTCCGGACATCATTGAAATGGTCCTCGTCGCAGGCATCCCTGCAGTGCTCTTGTATATTTTTAGGATCAGTCGTCGGGGATTCAAGCGCAAGGGAAAATCACCAGTGAGGGATCTTAAGTCTGGACAGATCCCGAAAAAGAGTATCGATGACGCTGTCGTTGTCCCTGTGATCATCGGAAAGTAAGCTGCATCACACGAGCGCTTGCAGCAGGAAGAACGCCCCAACCGCCGCCATCGCCAAACTTCCAAACCAAAGCGCTTTCCGCCTCGTAAGTATTGAAATTGCTGAAAGCGCGATGGCGATCTGAAATAGCGTCACAGATCGTGCGAATGTCATGTGAGCTGTCTGATGGATCTCCGAGCTTTTCTGTCTCTCTTCGGCGATTGCCTTGATCGACTTCTGCTCCTCCACATACGTGGTAATTTTTTTGATGTCCTCTGGATCGGGAGTTTTGTTTGATGCTACGAGCATTGCGATCTTTGCCTGAAGGATCTCGCTCTTGATGCCTTTCGCCTGATAGAACGCCCACTGATCGGATGCACGTATCTGTTCGATCAGCGCTTCATCCGAGTGATGGCTCGATAGCAAACCCGCGATCGCAGCGAGAACTGCCAGCAGCGCCGTTGAGAGCGCGACCCAAAATGTCCAACGTGTATTCTTCGAATCACGCACGGCCGTTTCTTCGATCTTGTCTTCCAACCCCTCCAGCGGCACTTCCTGTTCTTCCATTGCGAGTTACACTTTCATTGTGTCTCCAAAGATACGGTCGATGGGCAAGTATGAAGTATGAAGTATGAAGTATGAAGGGAGCGGATCTCGTACACTATATTTGTTGAAACAGCAAAGACTCCGAATTCCGTCGCGGGTCATTTGACTACTTTTACTCACGCTTATGCTTAGAATTTATCAATTCCTTCTCGGCACATCTCTCTTCATCATCGCTGGTCTCGCCTCATTCAACAGCTGCACCCCTATTCCACAGGGGCAAGGCATGAGAAGCGGTGGCAGCCAACATCCAACGATGGATACGTCGATGAACTGGACCGACCTGGATCATGCACAGCGGATCGAATTCATGAAACAGGTCGTACTCCCAAAAATGCGCGCCGAGTTTACTGCATTTGATCCGGAAAGGTTTGCAAAGGTTAATTGTATGACCTGTCATGGCGACGGATCGAAGAATGGCACATTCAAAATGCCCAATCCTCAATTGCCGAAGCTTCCGCGCGACGCCGAAGGCTTCCAGAAGTTGATGGCCGCGAAGCCCAAGATATTTCAGTTCATGAGCAATACGGTCAAACCTGAAATGGCAGCGTTGCTGCATCAGCCCGGGTTTGATCCGAAAACAGGCGTAGGGTTCGGATGTCATAGTTGCCACGAGACCGAGTGAGGAATAACACGTGAAGACGATCACGATCGGCGGAGACTTAACGGTCCACAGAATGGGTCTCGGTACAAATCGTATCCGCGAAAACGAGGAAGCGCGGCTGCTCTTGCTTGGCGCAGTCGAACGCGGCATCGACTTTATCGACACCGCCGATTTCTACTCTCACTATGAGAGTGAACTGATGATCGGCAAGACGCTCTGGCCTTATCCCAAAGGATTAGTGATCGCCACCAAGGGCGGCATGGTGCCGTCGGATAACTCTTGGAATGGATCTCCGAAGTATCTCCAGAAAGCGCTTCATGGAAGTCTCGAACGGTTAAAAGTCGAGCGCATCGATCTTTACCAATTACATCGCGTAGATCCCAGAGTGCCACTCAAGGAAACTATCACCTTCCTCAAGGAGATGAAAGATGCCGGCAAGATCCGGCACATCGGACTTTCGCATGTGACTATTGAGCAGATCGAAGAAGCTCGCGCGATCGTCGAGATCGTCTCTGTCCAGAACGAATACAATATCATCACACGCAACAACGAGGATGTTGTTGATTATTGCGATGCGAACAAGATCGCATTCCTTCCATACTTTCCACTTGGTCATGGAAGAGTGAATCTTGAGGACGAGAGGATAATGAAGTTGGCTTCGAACCGAGACGCGACCGTCCAACAGATCGCGCTTGCCTGGCTTCTGAAGCGCTCACCGATGATGCTGCCCATTCCAGGTACATTGTCGCTGAAACATCTTGAAGAGAATTTTCAGGCGTTGAACTTCGAGTTAGACGATGAAGAGTTCAAGTACTTGTCCGAAGTTGGCCTTCCTTTCTCCGCCGCCGATCGGTAGCAGACGCTGCAACCCTTTCGTTGCGGCGGTGTTGAAAATCAGTTGTGTCTATAAAAAATCGAGATCATGAGGTTACGCCGTCTCTTTTCCTTCGTCGCGCTTTTCATTCTTGGTTCAACATTCCTGGGTGACCTGCGCGCGCAGGATACACTGGTCGTCCAGACGCTCACCTACGATTCACTTTCGAGGACCGGTGTGTATCAATTCCCGCTCACTGGAGAGAAGCAGTTTGAGAAAGTGATCATGCAGTATCGCATGCGCTGTCATCATGCGCTCGTCTCTGATGCTAACAACCGAAACAAAGGATGCGGAGAATGGGACTATAATTGCGAGACCTTCATCACGGATTCGTCCCGAACAGACTCCGTCAAGCAGCTTCAGCAGTCGGCAATCATCTCATCCTTTCCAAGTTATACAAATTTCCCTTACACATCGCATTCAACGTTCACGACGATCAGACGAACGGAACAGCAGGCGGTCTATGGTTATGGGTCAACTATTCCCCGTATCAGGATCGGAAGCGGCTTGTCAAAGATCAATTTTCCATTTGTTGCGTCAACGCGGGCCGCACGAACATTGATTGTCATTCGTGCGACTGAACTAGTTGCTGCTGGTCTGAAGAAAGGTCCGATACAGGGAATACATGTTGATTTTGTTCTGCCGGCTGCAGGACAAAGGAAAGTGATTGCTCGCGTACGCATTACGACTGGTGACACACCGGTTGATCAGGACATTCGAAGCAAAGGATGGGTGAACGTGTACTCATCATCCGCCAATGATTCAAATCTCTACTTCTATCAACCGTTCTTGTGGGACGGCGCCTCCAATCTTGAGTTCGATTTCGGAATCACGAATGCGTCATTAACTAATGATGCGCAGGTGTTCGCAACAGATGCCGGATACGCAGCTTCTCTCACTGCATCGACGTCAGATTCCGCACTAAGCTTTTACGGCTACGAAGGTATCCAGATCTCTCCGAACAATTTCGGTGCGATCACGAATGAGATCACCATCGCGTGCTGGACGAAGGGTGATCCAACCGTGCTTCCAACGAATTCCGCTCTGCTCGAAGGGGTCGACTCGCATAACAACCGTTCGGTGAACGTGCATTTGCCATGGAGCGACAATAATATCTATTGGGATTGCGGGGATGGCTTGACTGGTTACGATCGCATTAATAAGGCCGCAGTTCAAGCCAATTTTGCCGGCCAATGGAATTACTGGGCGTTCACAAAGAATGCGACAACCGGTCGGATGTCAATCTATTTGAACGGATCCCTTTTCGCGACGGACACCGGCAAGCATCGCCCGATCGTATTGACGAATCTCAACCTTGGCGCCTCACTCACCTCATCTCTTAGTTATTATGGTGATGTAAGTAGATTCTCCCTTTGGAACAAGGCGCTCGATTCGAATGCGCTCAAGTCGATCATGCAAAATGACATCGCTGCGAACGATCCAAACGCACAAAATCTCATCGCGTATTACAAGCTGAACGAAGGTTCAGGCAGCACGCTCCATGATTCATCGGCTGCTCATGCAGTGAGTACACTTGTTGGCCTTCCGGTTTGGCGCGCAATCAATGGCGCAGATATCTTTACGAATTTTGTCTCTAACACGCTGAGGCCTAATCTCTCGTTGATCCAGTCTCCGGACACGACTCTGAAGCCATCGAATACCCTGAGTTACACATTCGATACGCTTCTTGATCACGGACACTCGATCACCCGTTTCGCAATCGTGCGTGACGATTCCGTTCGCACGCTTGACACGATCTATCGTTGGGAAGCGGATACGAGCTTCACGAGAACAGAGACGGGCGCAGTCCTTTCCAAACTTTTGGTGCGCGCAGAGGACACGGCGCGAGTGACATCTCTGGGGTACTATCAGAAGTGGCCGCAAAAATTTGAGATCATGTCGTTCGTGACCCCATATGGCATCGGTCTCGATCTCGGCCAGGATGGGAAACTTTGGGAATTCGATGTGACGGACTATGCTCCCATCCTCCACGGCTTGAAGCGACTTTCGATGGAGCGTGGATCTGGGCAGGAAGAATTTGATATTCGATTCCTGTTTATCCACGGTACTCCAGCACGCAATGTGCTTGATATTCAGCAGATCTGGCCGATGACAGAAGAGCCATATCAGAATATTGCATCTGGCTTGCGCTATGATCCGCGTCTGGTCCATTTCAATCCTTCGGCGAAAGGCTACAAAGTTCGCTCGATGGTAACAGGTCATGGTCAGGAAGGCGAGTTTGTCCCGCGAACGCATCATCTGTCGATCGATAAGAATTTGTATCAGTGGGACGTCTTTAAAGTATGTTCAACGAACCCGCTTTATCCGCAAGGGGGCACCTGGATCTACAATCGCTCTGGCTGGTGCCCAGGTGCACCAACGCTTGAGACCGAGTACGAGATAACCGGTGCAGTCACGCCGGGCACAGCAGCAACGTTTTCGTATGGAGTCGACATGAGCAATTATCCGGTCGGCGACTCGCGCTATGACCCGTCACATCAACTTGTTTCGTACGGCGCACCGAACTTTGCATTGAACGCGGGGATTGTCGATATCCAGCGTCCATCCGATCGGATCGCGTTTGGACGAATCAATCCTGCCTGCGATTTTCCGATCGTTGTCATCCGCAATAATGGTTCGACGCTGCTAACTTCACTTAAGCTCGACTACTACGTTGACGGTGGACCACATCGAACCTTCAATTGGAGTGGTCATTTGAATTTCCTGGACACGGAATCTGTCACACTTCCGATCGATTCATTGGGATTTTGGACGAGCAGTCTCACCGGTCAATTCCATGTAGATATTTCATCACCGAATGGTGGCACCGATGAGTATGATCATGATAACCATTATTCCTCACGATACACGCAGCCTCCGTCATACGCAGGAGCGATCGTTGTCAATTTCAAGACGAATAATTTTCCATTTGAGAATTCGTATGAGGTGAGAGATCTGTCAGGAAAGATCGTATTCGCCCGTCCCAATACAGGTACAAAGAACACGATCTACTTCGATTCGCTTGCGCTTCCTGCGGGTTGCTATACGCTCACACTGCATGATGATCCTGATAGCGCTGATGGTCTGAGTTTCTGGAATAATCCTTCTCAGGGAAGCGGTTATCTCCGGCTTCGACAGACATCCAGGACTGGGAAGATCCTGACAACCTTCCAGTCCGATTTCGGCCTCTTCTCAGAATACGATTTTCAGATCACCTCAACTGCAGCAGGCGTGGCTACGTCGCCAGATGGTTATCAACTGATGAGCCTCTATCCGAATCCCGCCCACGACAAGATCACGCTTCAACTCGAAGGATATAAGAAGGAACACTTCTCTTTCGAAATCGTAGATGTGCTCGGACGCGTGCTACTGACAAAAACGCAAGCCGCAGAAGCAACCGGAAAGCTAACGACCTCCTTCGATATCCGAAAGCTCACAAAAGGCAATTACCTCCTCCGAGTGTCTTCGAGCAAAGGAAGTACAAGCAGACCATTCGCGGTAGAATAGAAGAATTGATGAATTGTGAAGTATGAGAACCCCCTCATACTTCATAATTCATACTTCATACTTGCCCGTCGGCCTTGACCAGATTGTGATAAATCGGTGACAATACGCGAATGCACATCGGATATTTTCGTGGAAAATTCAACGACCGCCATGAGATATTCAAGTGTGTTCCTCTATGTCGCAAGGCTTTGCTTAGGTCTTTTCTTTCTTACTTGCCGTGCAGTCCAAACGAATTGGGGTGATCACATCACCCTTAGTGGATTGCCCGCGGTCGTCTCAGCACCCTCGCGAGGGCTTGACTACCTTGAATCAAGCTTGACAAAATACCTAGCCAGCGCCGTTTCGCAGTTGAGGTAGGGATTGAATTGTGGCGTAAATTCACCTTGTGAGTACGTGATCATATTCATCGTCGCATCAACATGTCGCTTCATTCGTCTGCTTATTTTGGCGATCAACGGGACTTTTGGTGGAATCGAGATTTTCTCGAGCTCATGGCCGAGCGATGGAGACTTGATGATGTCAGAAGCGTGCTTGATGTTGGATGCGGAGTAGGTCACTGGGGCAGATGCCTTATGCCGTTACTTCCTAGCGATGCAACGATCACAGGATTGGATCGTGAAGCCGAATGGATTCGACAAGCTCAAGAGAAGTCGCCAGCTGATGAAAAGCATCGTTGGCAATTTGAAGTAGGGAATGCGAATGCGCTGCCCTATGAGGACGATCGATTCGACATGGTAACTTGTCAGACATTGCTCATTCATGTCGAACATCCAAAGAAGGTCTTGCTGGAAATGCTGAGGGTTACCAAGCCGGGTGGGATCATCGTTGCGGCAGAGCCGAACAATCGAACTGTGATCAGTAGTAGTCTAGATATTCTTCACAACGAGTTTCCACTTAACGATACACTCAATTTTTTTCGCTTGCTGATGACATGTGAACGAGGAAAGCAAGCCTTGGGCATGGGCAATATCTCCGCGGGCGACATTATCCCAGGACTTCTTGCGCAGACTGGCGCAATCGATGTTCAAGTTTACATTTCCGATAAAGCTTCAGCAGTCGTTCCACCATATACGAGCACTGAGCAACAAGCGCTTGTTGCTTATGCTCTAGAAGCTGCTTCGAACGGGAGTTTCATGGGATGGGACCGTACAGACACCGAGCGCTATTTTTTGGCGGGAGGAGGAATTGAAGCAGACTTCAAGACAATATGGGAGCAGGTAACCAACCCACAACACGCTTCTGAGCTTGCCGGAGCTATCACAAACAAAACCTATCACACCGCAGGTGGAGCGCTCATGTACCTCATTTCCGGTCGCAAGCTTGAGTAAAATTTTACGATCTCCCTAATGACAAAATTTTGTAAGTCGTGTACTGTCCTTGTTTCCCGCCGCCACTCAAGTTATGAAACATTGCGATCTGCTCGACTCTTGAGCGAAAGCCCACTTGCGAGTTGAGCCACTTCTCCTGATTCAACTCTATGGAAGTCCCAACGGCTTGAGGTATCTGGGCGATCGTCGCGTGAAATCGATATTCATCGCCATCATATTCCGCTGCAGAGGCTCCGAATAGAGCGCTCAATTCCTGGTTCAAACGGTTGTGCAGTTCTCGTAAGGCCGGAGTTTCAACAACCTCCAACCAGAGCACAGACTTATCATCCGAAAGCCCAACTCGCGGAAGCTCGATTGTAAAGGGTTGGATGCTTGCAGCGAGCGCATCAAAATAAGCCTCGACCTTTTCTAAATCGCTAATCGCAAATGGCTGCTTAAGCGATACATGCGCCGGTACTTGACAAGCAAGAAATCCGGTGTGGTATTTGGCATTAACCTCGTACGCGATCCGCCGCATGAAATTGTGGACATCATTCTCCAAAAGGAATGTAAATGCTACGTTCATAGATCTGTCTCGCTTGGTTGATGATGCATTCTGTAAGCTTCACAACGGAACCAATGCCACAAACGAATCGTGTTAGAATGTCATGCAATTCAGATCAGCCACAGACAGCATTCAGCATCTCCAGTATCGGGGATATTATTGCTATACCCATTTCCTTTGGGCCAAAAGAGAGCGGCTGATATTGTAATATCCTAATTTGTATTTCACAGCAAGCCCTTTCTGGAGACCCAGAAAGGGTTTTTTGCATTTGTACCCGAAAGCAATTCAACAATTCTCATGCTTAAGCAAGACTACAATGCTTACACCGAAGAGGACCACAATGTCTGGTCCATTCTCTTTCATCGGCAGATACGACACATTCAAGGCAAGGCTTCGCAAGCATATCTTAATGGGCTGCAGGCAATCAACTTTGATGCGAACAAGGCGCCAAACTTTGATTCGCTCAACGAACGATTGAACATGCTTACGGGCTGGCAGCTTCAGTGCGTTGAAGGCATCGTACCCTACGAAGAATTTTTTGGCTTACTTGCAGAGCAACGTTTTCCTTGCACAAGCTGGCTGCGAACGCTCGAACAGTTGGATTATCTCGAAGAGCCTGACATGTTTCACGATGTCTTCGGTCATGTCCCACTGCTGACAAATCCGGATTTCTGCGAGTTCATCACACAACTTGCCAACCTGGCGCTCGCGGGAAGTCGGGATGAATATGTCCGCAACCTGGTCAGCCGTCTCTATTGGTTTAGTGTGGAGTTTGGACTGATCGAAGAGGAATCCGGGGTTCGTATTTACGGCGCCGGCATCCTGTCTTCATTTGGCGAGACGACCTACTCGTTAGAATCGCCTGCACCAGCAAGATGCCCCTTCGATTTCTCAGAAATGATCTCAACATCGTATTCAAAAGATGAATATCAGGACAAATACTTCGTCCTCAAAAGCTACGAACAACTCTTCGAATGCATGTACGTGATAAGGGGAGAAATGTCAATTGAGAGAGTCCCCACTGACCGCGGCGGCCGGGGCAATTTCGTGCGTGTGTAAATGTGAAATTCATAATGCGAGGACCCACCTATCAATTTTGGCCTGAAAACGGCATTGTGTAATTTCCAACCTTGCGCGTGTGCAAACTTTATTCATAATTCTCCTTTGTACAGAAAACTAAAGGGTCATAGCTGTTCATGAATTCCCCATTCGAGGCAATGGCAATGGCGTCAATCCCCTGCTTCGCGCAGACCGGCAAACCCTCTGTCATTCCC
>Ga0207112_1159_pt1 | contig 16092 bp, 11 predicted proteins | sample Alteio_BWMinHeat_72_FD_153549 | JGI IMG/M metagenome (GOLD analysis project Ga0207112, IMG submission 153549) | Enriched cells from forest soil in Barre Woods Harvard Forest LTER site, Petersham, Massachusetts, United States -... | ecosystem: Environmental > Terrestrial > Soil > Temperate forest >...
TCAAAAAATGATATGAATAACAAGACTAACCCACTATTAGCGGTTGCCATGCTCGTGGCATTCTCCGCTTGTTCCACCGGAAAAAGTAATGAGTCAAGGAAAGAAAATGATTCAACAACCCTAAAAACAAAAACAATGACAAACAAAGAGAAAGTTGTGGCTTTGTTGAAAGCCATCGAGACAGGAGCGCCTGACCCAATTGGGTATGTAAATCCGGACAAATATATACAACACAATTTAGCTGTTGCTGACGGGCTTACAGGGTTTCGTACTGCGTTGCAAGGTTTGCCCAAAGGCTCTGCTAAAGTGAACACGGTTCGTGTCTTCCAGGATGGCGACCTTGTCTTTGCACATTCAGATTATAATTTCTACGGGCCCAAAATCGGCTTTGATGTTTTTCGTTTTGAAAAAGGAAAAATTGTAGAGCATTGGGATAATCTGCAAGAAACTCCTGCAAATATGAGCCCGGGCGGACACACTATGATTGATGGTGCGACTGAAGTAATGGATGCGGAGAAAAGCGAGGCAAATAAAAATTTGGTGGCAAAATTTGTTGATGACATTTTAGTCAATGGTAAAATGGAAAAAATAGCTGAGTACTTTTCTGGTGACAATTATATTCAACACAACCCACACGTTCCGGACAAACTTTCAGGATTTGAGACTGCGTTTGCGGGGCTTGCCAAGCGAGGCATCGCTCTTAAATTTGACAAAGTTCACAAAGTGCTTGGCGAGGGAAACTTTGTGTTGGTAGTGAGTGAAGGACATTTCGGAAAAGATCACAATGCTTTTTATGATTTGTTTAGAGTTGAGAATGGAAAGATTGCTGAACACTGGGATGTTATTGAACCGATACCAGCGAAAGAAAGTTGGAAAAACAACAATGGCAAATTTTAATCAGAGCTAAACTTAAAGTCATCTCAATTGAGACGACTTTTCTTTTAACTATACTACTTCTTACCAACAGTGGACAGTTGGTGGTTTGTGATGTGAAGCTGGTACGTGTGAAACAACATCTTAAATTCTTAAATTCTTTTCTTCAATCCGATCGATAATTCAATATGGCGTCAAAAAGTAAAGTATCCAATCAAGAGCATATTCCTCTCTTAGAGAACCTATTTGATTTCTACAAATTCGTTGGGGCTTCTCCTCCTTTGAGTAAAGACTTTGATCTACGTGAGGTTGATACTAAACTCATGAACTTATTTGATTCAGTGGTGGAGCCTTTCCGTCACCGGTTTTATTGTGTCTCCTTATACCTAGAGGGTGGGGGCATAATGAATACCGGTTTTTGGAAAACCACGCTTGACAAGCCTGCGCTATATTTTAAGACGCCCAATACAATTCTCTCCTGGGTGATTCCCGAAGGCACTCGCAAAGAGTATTATATTCTCTTTACAGAAGCCTTCCTAACCAAACATAAGTCATTGGCAGAACTTGTTTTTGATTTGCCATTTTTTCAGCTAGAAAAAGCCATTCCATTTGAAATTGAGGCAAAGGATGCTACATTCCTCACAGGCATTTACAAGGCAATACTTACAGAGTATCAGTCTGACAACATTGATAAATTTGAATTCATTAGTGGATACACTTACCAGTTGCTATTGCATGTGCGGAGGTTATACTTCAGGTTTGCCGAGACGGAGCAAGATCTAGTTTTGCAGCTAAAGTCGGGTGATGACGTCCTTGTAAATAAATTCCAATCAATGATTAAGAAGTATTTGCCTGACACGGCATCCAATGGACAAGCTCGAACTGTAAATTTTTATGCTAGGCTTCTTAGCGTTCATCCATATCATCTGAATGCTGTTGTAAAGCGTGCTACGAAGGAAACCGCTATTTCATTTATCCATCGGCAGGTCATCAACGAGGCAAAATCATTACTTATTCAGACCGATCTCTCTATAAAGCAGATTACGTTCAAGCTAGGTTTCAACGAACCATCACATTTCAACAACTTCTTCAAAAAGCAACTTCAAGTAACTCCTGCTGTATACAGAATTCAAGGAGGTATTTGATTTTTTGCAATTCTCACTTTGGTATTTGCACCGTTCGGCCTGCGAATTCAAATAATTTTGAACCATTGGCACACTATATCCAATACGGCTAATCACTAAAAATATTCTTTGAAACTTTTGAAAAGAGATTTTAAATCAACTCAAATAATCTATGGAAATCACAACCCAACAATCAGAAAAACTTATGAGCCTGGCGAAGGCTAAGGCTAAAGAAATCAATGTTGCAATGAACATTGCCATCATTGACAAATGGGGACACTTAAAGGCTTTTGCGCGAATGGATGACGCTTTCTTGGGGTCAATCGATATCGCTATAAAAAAAGCAAAAACATCCATGCTTTTCCGAATGAACACTGAGCAGGTAGGCGAATTCCTCAAGCCTGAGGTGGCTGCCTATGGGATGGAAGCTACTAGTGGTGGGCTAATTGGATTTCCTGGAGGGATGCCGATTAAAGCCAATGGCGAAATCATTGGATACATAGGAGTTTCGGGCGGCTTCCCTACCCAAGATCAAACAGTAGCAGCTGCAGGGAGCAACATTTAGAAATAAAAAAAACAAAAATCTATGCCAACTTATAAAACAATTTTGATCACAGGTGCCGGATCAGGTTTCGGTGAAGGGACATCTATTGGCCTTGCGAAAGCAGGATATCAAGTCATTGCCGGTGTGCAGATATCACCGCAGGTGACTGCATTGCGCAACAAGGCCGCGGAATTGAAACTCGAAAAAAATCTCAGGGTAGAAAAATTAGACATCCTTGATGACTATGACGTGAACCGCGCGCTCGAGTGGGACGTGGATGTGTTGTTCAACAACGCTGGCTGCGGAGAATCTGGACCGTTGTTCGAAATCCCAGTGGATCTGTTGAGGAAGAATTTCGAGACAAATGTCTTTGCACCGCTTGCCTTATCTCAGAAATTCATAGCTAAATTCATCCGCGAGAAGAAAAAAGGAAAAGTAGTATTCACATCGTCCATGGGCGGCATTGTGTCTCCAGTCGGGCTTGCACCATATTGCACGACTAAATTTGCGATTGAAGGCATGGCGGAATCTTTGCACAATGAAGTTGCAGGGCGCGGCATCCAGATTCAGACTATCAATCCTGGTGGGTACTTTACCGGTTTTAACGAGCGTGTAGGTGAAACAGCATTTCGCTGGCTTGACGATTCAAAGAACATCACCAAACGTGCAGACTTGGCTGCGCAACTTGACTTGCTACTAGGTAATGACTCTGGACGCCTTGACCCCAAGGAAATGATTGATGCGATGATCAAGATCGTCCCGTCTGATAAAGGCAAGTACAGGAATGTCGTTCCAAAATTTATTGATGACTTCTTAAGGGATCATCAATCGAAATCCTGGGAGCGCACGATTTGACTTCTTGGCTAACGCTCATGGACTTTGTGATCATGAGCGTTGGCTCGAAGCTTATTTCAGTGGTGGTCTCAATATTAGATTTTGAATGGGCAGAACTCAATGACGCAACAAGAAAAAAACAAGAAGCTAGTACTTGATGCTTTTGAGGCTGCTTTCAATAAGAAAGAGGCCGATGCATTCGAACGATATTGGTCTCCTGACTATATCCAACACAGCGCAGAAATTGAACCTGGTCTAAGCGGACTGAAAAGAACCATTTCCACAAGACCACGAGACTTTCATTATGAACCTGGACTCATTGTTGCAGAGAGAGATTATGTAATGGTTCACGGGCGGTTTACAAATGTCGGCAAAAGCAGGGCCATTATTGTAGTGAACATCTTTCGAATTGAAAATGGGGCGCTGGCTGAACACTGGGATGTAGTTCAGGAAGAGGCAACCAAGCAAGAATCAAAAAGCGGTCTCCCAATGTTTAAGGACTATTTCGCAAAGGCCTAGTACGCCATTGATAGTCTCTGGTATAGAAGGAGAGAGGCCTCATCCTCCAGCTCCCATCAGCAGTTACGAAATCTGTCAGTTTGATTGGTCAAGCTATTCCCGAACTGGAGAAACAAATGGCATTGGAATACTGATCGACCCGAGATCGTGGATAAAAAATTCGCTATTCTTATCGAGACCAGTGGGGCGGGCCTTCAGGCTTCCGTTACAAAAATTCGGCTTATAAGCGAGAGGTCCCGCTATGAAGAAAATGTCCATGGCGAAAGAATTTGTACTAGCGCCAGCGTATTGCTTTCGATATCGATTTAAATGCCAATTTTACTTATGAGCCACATATGTGCGGAAGATTGGTTAAGCGTCCAGCAGTCAGTTTTGTTTGAAGGTAATTCACCATTACAAATACCGATATCTTTAGTAGATTGGTTTGTTGAACAATAAAATCTAGTTCCATGATATACCTGATTTTGTTCATTCTGTTAACTCTGCTAAATGCATATTTTTCTGCCATTGAAATCGCTATGGTTTCGATTCGTCCGTTTCGGATTCAACAAGAGGCAGACCAAGGAAGTGCATCAGCGAAAAGGCTGCTTATCCTTTTAAAGTCTCCCGAGGAATACCTTAGCGCTGTACAGGTCGGCATCACTTTGGTTACCATTGTTGATGGACTTTATGGTGGAGAGGCCTTTCAGCAATTCCTCGAACCAAGGTTTCTTCAATTCGGCTTGCCCTCGTGGCTTGCACACGGCTTGAGTTTATTAGTTGGCATTGGAAGCATCACTTATTTTACAATTTTGCTAGGGGAGTTGTTTCCAAAGACACTGGCGTTGCGAAACCCGCAAAAGGTTGCCCTTGCGCTCACTGGGTCATTTTTCATATTCACAAAACTGTTCTACCCTTTCGTTCGGTTGCTCACTCGAGGCACGCATATTCTTCTAGACCTGTTTACCTTTAAATCTTCTGAAAGCAAGAAGTTGACAGACGCCGATCTAAAGTCACTATTGAGCCTCGCTTACAACCAGGGAACAATTGAAGAACATGAACTGAAATTGCATGAAAATATTTTCACTTTTTATGACCTGCTTGTCAATCAAATCATGACTCCTTTGGAGCGCATCGTTGTTGTCAAAGAGTCAATGACCTGGGAAGACGTTGATGTAGTCGTCAAACAAAGTCCGCATAATTATTTCCCGGTTGTTAAAGAGAACAATCAAGTAGTCGGGTTCCTTAGTGCAAAAGATTTTTTGACGCATAGTCGAAAGGCTATGGTGGACTTGGTGCTCCCTATTTGCAAAGTGCACGAACGCGACAAAACTTCCGATGTTTTAGTAAGATTTCAGAAAGCCTCGGTCAACTTTGGAGTTGTTACGGGAAACAGGGGAGAACTTATTGGAATTGTGACCATACATGACATTGGCGAATCATTAATCGGCAAGTTTGCATAAGTTTTCAAAAAACTCTTCAGTACGGGAACATTTCTTCACTTCAAATAACTTTGAAGATGCATCAAAAATTTATTTTCTTCCCAACTGTCATTGTACTTTTCTCCATTGATAAAAAAAGAAGGAGTGCCATTTACTCCGGAACGGACTCCACTTTCAAAATCATTTTCCACTTTTTCCATGAACTCCGGCTTTTGAAAATCGGAATTCAATTTCCGCATGTCCAATTCAATTTCCGCAGCATATCTAATCAATGACTCATCGTCGAGGTCTTCCTGATTCTCGAAAATAATATCGTGCATTTCCCAGAATTTGCCTTGTGAAGCTGCTATCTCTGCCGCAACTGCGGCCCTGGTTGCATCAGGATGGATTTCTGCCAATGGAAAATTCCGGAAAACAAACTTCAGTTTATTGCCCAGTTTTCTTTGGATAGATTTTACAATGGGATATGCACGGCCACAATGCGGGCACTGATAATCCCCATACTCGACTAATTCTATTGGAGCATCAGAATTTCCTTGCAAATGATCGGTCTTGTTGACACGTGGTTGCAGTTTCATTTATATACCTTTTTTGTCAGCAGTCATTTCATCCAAGGCATTCAGTATTCCATCCGCCCCTGGATTAATTCCAACAGGCGACAGATAATTCCATCGAATTATTCCTTCTTCGTCAAGAACGTATAGCGCCCGTTTACATTCACCTTCATCCTCATCATAAACCCCATACATCTTTGCTACGCTGCCTTTCGGCTCAAAATCCGCCAAGAGAGGAAAGTGTAATTTTCGATCCTGTGAAAATGCCAGGTGACTCCATTTGCTATCTACGGAGATACCGATCAACTCAGCATTTTGCTTCTGAAAGTACTTGAGTGTTTCATTGTACAACGACATTTGATCGCTGCATACCGGACTCCAATCTGCGGGATAGAATGCGAGGATTACCCTCTTGCCTTTTAGCTGATTGAGTTCAATTCTCTGATCCGGTGTGGCGAACAAAGAAAAATCGGGAGACTTGGTTCCTACTTCAAGCATAATGTTTTTCTTGACTGATAAATTTACTTCTTTTCAAATTTACTTCTTTCTCTACAAATAACGACGCAGGATTATTTGTAGTAAATATTTAGATACGCGGTTGTGCTATATTCTTTACAAATAAAACCCATAACCAGGTAGTCGCAAAACAGACCTTCGATTTGAAGAATCTCTAACTTGAGAATTTACTTTCAGATGTTACGTGTAACAATTACAAAGCAATGGAAATTGCGACAACGACACGTCAATCAGATATTTGCTGAGAAACTTTCGGAGAAAAATATTTACACTGAAGCATTCATACGCTGCGTGTAATTCTATTAGTTCAAAAAAATTAAATCACTTACAGGCGAATGGATTTTAACAAACCAATGTATGCGGTTAAGGAAGCAAACGAAATAATCAAGGGATGTGACACTTTGGATGATATTCAAAACGTAAAAGAAATACTTATTGGAGAAATCAGTCGTTACGAGCTTTCAGATCAAGGATTTCTTATGGCTATGATTGGCATGCAAATAATCAAGATCACTAACCCACCACGTACTGGTAGTCAAGGCTCTTGAATACTGGAGCCCTATTTTAAATGTGCTCTGAGAATCCATGCCATTTTTTCATGAGTTTCCATTAAGCCAGTAACAAAATCACTTGTGCCAAGGTCGTTTTGTTGTGATGTTGGTGGTGTTCGGTATGGGCCTTCAAAATGCTTTCAGCAAAATCTTCAGGGTGATTCTTTGCCGAATTTTGGGTTTTTTTTGTCGCTAAATTTTTTAGTTCAGCTACTGAATGATCAATTTTCAGTTGTTCAGTGATCAAGACCACACGCAAAACTATTCGTCCCCACCATTCGTTATATAATTTATATTATGTTAAATTGAATTTTGCCAAGGAGTAGCCCCCTATAGGCGCTGTGTGGTTGGGATCATTAAATCTGTGCCTAGTGGCTCATTAAAAATGTGCTTTTAATATTTGGCAATATGTGCCCTACCCATCCAGAAGTTGTAAGCAGCAGCTCAACTTAAAATCGACACGAGAATGGAATAAAAAACCAACGGGAAGCTTCCTCGGAGTATCGACATTACCTCGCTTGTGAAAAACTTCCTCCAAGTTGAAGCTTGGAGGAACGACTTGTTTGTGAGTTTTGATCTAGGGCGATTTCGAGGCTTTCCTATGCGGTTTGTGCCTAAACAGGTTAAGCTCAATATCTCAGGTCGTTTGTTTTTTTTGAATCTTTGAGAACATCTTGACAGCGTCTTGAAATTGTATTGTCGAGCCTCTGTTAATGTAGTATTGCTGTTCAATGTTCTCAAAGTAAAATTCAAGATCAGTAACAGTCTTTTTTATTGTCTCGTTGTTTCTAAAAGCGAGCCTGATTTTTTGCAGCCATCGATAGAAGTAAAAAATCTTCTTAGCAAGAATGAAATTGTTTTCGTGCAAGCAAACCGACTGAAGTGCTTGACTTGCTATGGAATGTAGACTAAGAAAGTCAGATTGCTCAATCCTTTTGTCGTACCCCATTCTATACACTTGAAATATGTATGGCAAAAATTTGAGCTTCCTGGCAACAGCAAGGAAGCTCGAGTGAGGCACATTTGATATTTCTGGAATTTGCAAATGAATTTTTAAATAGCTGACGAAATATCTTACCCCTTTAAGACTCTGAAGTCGCAATAGACAAAAAGCGTAGCGTATTTTAAAGTCCTCATCCTCGGTTATTTCGAACTCCGCTTCCACAAACTTCTTTATAGTCGAGCTACCATTTTCTATGAGTAAATTGATAACATCAAAACGAAATACATCTGTTATTTTATCAAGAGATTTTTCAAGTTCAATCATGTCTCCTTTAAGCAGTTTGAAGCACTCTAATGTTTCATGTCTTTGATAAGTCTCATGATTAATGATAAAAGGAAGCAACAGACTTGCGGCACCAAATAGATGTTTGTCCCTGGAATATGTTAGGTGATTTTCGTATGCACCCGGAAGTAGAATTCCAGATTGTAAGTTTTCAAGAACTCTTGTATCTATTTTGTCTCGAGCGATAATATTACCGACAAATGGGAAAATATCAATTTCATCATCATCCCACCTTTGTATGGATAGTAAATCGAGATAAATATTCTCGGAAAGGTGTTTAAAATCAAAGTGTCTAATGAAAAAGGAAGCATATATTGACGCTCGACTCGTAGAGTATCCTTGTTCAGTTTTTTTGGTGGCATCAGTGAATTTCCATTTTAGCAATTCGGCATCACACCATTTTTTGACTATTTCTTTCTGAGAATCCTCGAGTGTAACAGCCTTGTCTCTCTTGAGAAAGCGATAAATTTCCTCTATTGAAAATAGGCTCCACTGGTCATTAAGGCGCTGAAGTAAAACATCCTTTTTAATCGCCTTCCTACCTCCCATTCGAATTGCATCAAACAGCACCGGGGGATATTTTTGAGTGTCATCATGGGAAACTACATCGGTCATTTCATTATACGACATTTCATTTTTTCCACAGGCAGCGAAAATTTCGCTAACCTTCGCACCAAATTTATCTTTATCAAAAAGAAGCTCTTTCGTTAATTCTTCTTGTTCCATTTTCTCCTTCTCAAAATCCCTGACTTGGGGCAACGGGATATTGCCACCACCATCATTAACTGCAGTATTAAAGGGAACAAGAAGATCACGTTGGTACCCTGCCAAATAATTTTGAAAAGATATGATTTGCTCCTTGCTAATACGCCCCTCCTTGAATTCATCAACGAAGATTTTAAGAGAAGCCTCATCGGCCAATACTGCCAGTTGGTGGAATGTAGTATGGTTGACTAACTGAGGGTCGAGTTTATATACATCGCTAAAAATCGTTAGCATCTGCCCTGTCTTTTTGAAATAGTCAAGGAAAAGAGTAGTGGTGCCATTGTTAAGTCGTCCATCTTTTATTGCAAAAGTGTCTCTTACTTTTTCATAGATAGCTCGGTCGTTAGCAAAGTTTACCGCTGCCTTCAGACCAAAATCAAGAATCTCTTTGAAGTATATTGAATATGATATCTGGTCAAAATTATCTTTGATGAACTCGAGCAATGCCAGTATAGAATCTCTTGATACCAAACCTGCAATGCTCTCTCGTAAGTACATAGGCTCATCTGCGAGTCGATGGTCGTCTTGATCAGAGAATTCATGATTCATGAACTGCTTAATGATAACTAGTAACTCTTTAAGAAAAAATTCTTGTTTGCCTTGGTTGTAAAGTGCCCAAAAAAGAGCTGACCTTTCCCATGTATCATTTGATGATGAAAAAGTATCAAACAATTTTCTTAATTCTGATTCCGATAATTTGAAGCACGATGCATATGCTCTTATAGCTTGATACGGAACCCTTTCTATACCATGCAAGTTTTCTTCGATCTCCTGTTTTGCATCGGCAGCAAGAGCCGGGAACTCATTCTGGATGTTATAAAACGAAATCAACCTAAGAGCATTTATCTTTGTGGCGCGGGGGTTCCCTTGTCTTATTTTTTCAAGGAGAAATTCGCACGCAGATCTACTTTTTGAAAATTGGGCAAGGGCTGCTGTAGAATATTTGTGATCGTTTATCCTGATTCCTTTATTGGAGTAATAATCAAAAATATTGTTCAGAACTTTTAATCTAAAATGCTCGTCAACAACATCCGGTTCAAAACGAATAATTAGGTCATTGTGATCTTTGTGCAACCACTCTGTGAGTTCTTTCCTTTTGCTTTTAGGTTCTAAAATGGAAATTAAGAGTGAAATTGTATTTGCCCAGGTTGGCTTTACTTTTGAATGACGTGGCGGAAAGCATATTATTTTTCGAATGTTAAAAGTATCTTCAGCTTTCATTGTCAAAGCAGCAAGTGCTTCTTGCATATTATTTAGAGCGAACGACCATCGTCCATCAGTGGTTTCGGTTCCCTCAAACGAACTGCTTGCGGCCTTTACTAATTCTATTTCCTCTGCTCCTAAAATTGATTGCAGTTCAGACCAAGTACAGTAGTTTCGACCTAAATATTCTAGTATAAACGCAACCTTCATAAGTTGCTCAAGCATTGAACGCTCTTTGCCGGCCCTTTGATTATGAAAATAGCGCGCTACATCTTTTTGAATGTTTTCTTGAATTAACTGCAGTGTGATCTCCGCAACATTATTTGCGATCGCGCCTTCTTTTTTAAATTGAGTAGCTAGCCGCTTTAAGTAGTAAGGAATTGTGAGAAGTTCTCCAAATCCCTTTTTTCCAACCTCTCCTTCAAAGTGTTTCTTGTCAAAAACTTCAAAGCTATCTAAGAAACCTTCGATTTGCTTTGCGCTAAGATTTCTGAGACGATATGCTCTGAAACCTTGCAGTGTGTTAAGCGTTTCTTCTTTTGGGTCGTTGAAATAAAAATTTCTTCTGCAAGAAACCACAATTCTTATCTCAGGGAAGTCGCTATTAAATTTTTGAATTTTTCTTCTTGCAGTATCGAAGGCACCGCTTTGCACTTCATCAAGGCCATCAAGCAAGACAACAATTTGGTTATGCGGGACGTCATCGATTTCTGTGATATACTCTTGAATGTTTTCCGAAGAGTGATTCTTCAGCTTAACCAAGTACGGAAAAAAGCTTGTTTCTAGCGCAAGTCTATACGCTAGTTGATCTAACTCCGCACTTTTCCCATTATTCGCAGAGCCGAGCAAGACGATTCGACTTTCGATTTTAATTAAGTCATACATAGAGGTTCCTGATGCCAACAAGCTATTTGTAAAGCTTGCGGTTTCATCTTTTATGGCGAACCTTTCTAGGTAACCTTCAATCGGGGTGAATTTTCTTTTCGGTGGAAGCGTCTTGCGCCGTGCTATTTTTTCACTTGCGTCTTTACCACAAAATGCTTCACACCAGGGTAAGTCAAAAAAATCGTATACTAGCTGAGGGTGTGATTTGAGTTTGCTGCTAAGCTCCTCCCGATCCCAAATTTCTAAGGATATTCCTTGTTGCTTTAAGATGTCAGCTTGTTTAAGAATCTCGTCTTGACGAAGCTTGCTGCGCATGCTCTCCTCTGTGCACAGAAAAAATCTTTCGGTTTTATCAATCCATTCTCCCTCCAAAAAAGTATTTACTGCATTTTCGATTTTCTCAGGACCGAAGTTTTTTACCTTTTTGCACTGATAGATGGTGTATTTTTCTTCTGTTAAAAATCTTGCATAAAGATCTATCCCCTCTTGACTGTCTCCCTGGGCGCCATATAATCGACAACTTTCAATGTTTGATTGTTGTTTGGCAAGTCGTAGACATAGGCGTTCAAAATCTTCCCACTTCAATTCGCCAAAGGGCAGCTCCTGCTTCAAGGAATTTACAGGCGGGTCACCGACAAAGATGGACGGATCTACAATGAGGTGTTTTGGAATTTCAATCACAATTTGAGATTTTCATTTTGGGTTTGGCTAAGCTATTTAATGTACGTCTATTTATTTCCTTCTGTCTCTAATACTCTTCACCCAATCTCTTAAGTTTTCAACATCCGCCTTGAGTTCATCAGGTTTAGGGATGTCCTCATTTTCGGCCCTTGCCAAATCATGTCCCCTTAGCCATTTTGAACTTGTGGTCATGCCCTTTTCAAAAATATTGCAATCGTCCTCAGTGATATCTGCCAAGGATGAAATTTGTTTAGTTTGTATGTCCCTCCTGTATCGCTCGACTGTTCGATTTAACAGCACTTCCTCGAAGGCACGCTCCCATGTTTCTCGAAGTTTTCCATAAATACCAATTGCCATTGACTCATAGACAGAGTAATTTCCGTCTCGGTATTGTTTCCCAGCATCCTGCAATTCCTTATTTAAAACTGCGAGCCGATCGTTGACTTTCATCGCCTTCCATGGAAGATCTGAATTTACTATTCCAGATCCAGCGGATTCTCTTATCAAATGACGACTGTGAATTGGCAGTGATAGCTCTTCAGCATTAGTATGCAATTCAAGCAGGAAAACTAAATCGTGAGTAAAGACTATTACTTGCCTCGTTTTTGATTCCTGTACCAACCGTCTTGCAATTCTCGTTCTCCATTTATGGTCTAATGATGAAACGGGGTCATCAAACAAAATTGCTGAAGGATCATCTGCAGTGCTAAGCTCGGCGAAAAAAGCAGCGATGGACAGACATCGAGACTCCCCTTCGCTTGCCACTTTAGGGACCTCAACACCTGGTGCCCTGGATAGAACAAGCTTATGATACATTGCTCCTCTTTCTCCCCCTGCTTCTTTCAATTCAACTTCCACATGATCAAATGAGAGATTTTTCAGCTCCCCTAAAAAGCTCTCCTTGAGTTTTTTAGAGACAATTTCTTTAGTTACTGCACTGCTTTTCCGCGTAATATTATTGGTCCTGGTGTCCTTGATACAACTATTGTACAATGCGACTTTGAGTTTTTTTTCTATCTCATTTAGGATTAGTGACTCATATTGGGACAATATTTGCCTAGCATTCAGTTCATTTTTTTCCTGAAGCAATTCTGGTGAGATCAGAGATTTAGTTTCGTCAAGGTTCTTAATTCGATCCGATAGCGCGCTTATTTGTTGAGCGAACTCCTCTTCAAAGATTTTAAATTTAGCAAGTCCCTTAGGAATTGCGGTACTCGAAGTAATCGATTGCTCAACAGTTGTTTTGCGTTTGCTCATTGATTTTAATTCCTTGTCTAGGACATCTGCGAGCTCACTTGATTCAATTTTAAGATCTTCAATAAGTCTTTCTGTTTCTGCGTCAACTATTACTAGATCAGTAAGTGCTTTCAATTTTACCGAGTAATCTTTTTGCGCTAATTCATAAGTTTTTTCAGCCACTGATTGAACTAGCTCACTGAACAATTCAAATCTTTTCTTGCCGTCATCGGATATTTCCTGTTGGCAAAGAACACATTTTGAAGAAGAGGATAGGTTAGGAAAATTGGACTTCGTGTAAGCACTTTTCTCAGAGAACGATTTTGCGGCTTCCCAAAGTGGCCTCCAAGTTTCATTCCCGGTGCCAGGTAAGAGAGATATATCTAACCTCGATGTTCTTACTTTATCAACTTCACTTTTTGCCTCACCTGTTCTTTTCTGTAGATCAAATAAAATTGCCATAGATGAGTCGTTGAGCACGCTATCTAAATTCTTCAAATGAGTTTTGAGGCTCTCTACTCTCCTTTTCCGTACTTCTAGTTGTGCTTTTATTTTTGCTTTGTCGGTCTTCTTGGCTTCATCAACCATTTTATCAATATTCGATAGTCTTAATTCCTCATCTGGCTTGAGCTTGATCGTATTTTCAAAATCTTGCTTTGTTGTTCTCGCACTCAAACGTGATAGGAAATCTGCAGCCTTTGTGTTGGATGGAATTACTGGGGGCTTAAAAGTGGATGACTCAAGAAAGGATAATTCTATGTCTAGTTTGTTTTTTATTTTTTCACACGCGACAGATAATTTGTCGTAGAGATCAAGGCCAAATGGGCGGAACGCTACATCAGTCTTCTCATTTAGATAAACTGAAGCCGAATGCGAGTCGAAAACATTTATCATATGGAGCGGGCTTTCTTTTGTCTCCAAATCGCCAACTGCTTCGGGCTTTCCATCAACAGTGTATTCAATTTTGATTTCAGGCTTAGAAAGCCGAGAGGTGTCAAGTACATTGCCCAAAATTTCCTCGGTACCTCTTGCCTTACAAGCTTGTTTCAATATTCTCGTGTAGCCAGATTTCCCTGTCCCATTGTCACCATAAACAACTGTCAGATTATTTTCGAATTCAATTCTTTGATTGTCTGCAAGCGCATTTACTCCCTTGACGTGGTGTACAGACTTGATTTGAACAGGGCCTGGATTAGAGGCATTATTTTTCATGCCAGCTATCGTTTCTTCTTTAAATTCCTTTTCGGAAAGTCCATGAGGTCGTTTGCAGATTTCTGCTAACTCTGAAAGGTCTCGATCGTCAAGGTCAGATTTCGCTATTAATCTGTTTAGTGCAACAGTTAGCCAGTGTGGTTGCTCCTTTAGCCACTCCTGTAGATCGCCAACTACGTTCATGAACAAATCGATTTGTGAAAAAGTCCTTTACCTATTGGAGAGGTCGTCAGGTTTGTTTCTGTGATTTGTGCTTTGGTGGGAATGAAAATACACAAACCGACTGCTAGACAGTGATTTTTCATAGATTAAAGTTGAGTGAGTAATCTATCCAGAAGCGGCGAGAAAGTCAATGGGAGTTTGCCCCATATAACTACCGTATTTTTCCCGTACCTAATAAATTAGCTCAAGTAAAGCGACAGTTCTCCTTTCCCTTTTTCAAAGCTGTAAATATCAAACTCAAGTTGCAGGTTAATCCAATAATGAGGTGCAATGTCCAGCGCTTGCCCAATTCGAATCGCAAGCTCATAATCAATCCTTCTTCGGCCCTTTTTTAGCCGCTCAAATTTCCCACCACTCAAACCAATATGCTTCGCGAAATGACGTATCGAAATGTGCATTGGTTTCAAAAAGTCTTCAACTAAAATCCGATGAGGGCAATGGGAAGTTTCAATTGTTGTCAACAAAACAACCCTTTGAGGCTTACGTGATAAAGTCTCATAATCATGTTCAGCTTTCATTGCTAAAAATCGATTTTGTAATTCAATCCAAAACCCCACGTCAGTGTTGAATACAGAAGAAATCTTAATAATCAATAACAACGGAATTTCAGTTTTACCTGAAAGTATCTTCTTAAAATGTTTCATCGAAAGGCAGAATAGATGCCTCCAATTTATTTCTGGGATGCCAGAAGATTCTATGAACTGGTGAAGTAAATACTTACCGGGATGCACTGACTGGCAGCCCCTTTGTGGACTACTCCTCACTCCTCTTGCGTAAATGCTGTCTCGATAACGAGTAAGTGAATTGATGGTCTTTGTCTCAAGTCTTCTTGGGTTTCTTAACAAGATATGAACCTCGTAAGCCGATTGAAGATCAAGCCAGTATTTTGTGTCGGTATCGAACGACCTGCCTAGGCGATAGGATGTTAATGGTGTAAAACTATGCTTTCCATTTACAAGGTTATTCAGGGCATAGCAGCTTACACCGATCAGTCTTTCAAGTGAGCAATAACTTCTCCTAGTGGGTTTTAAGAATTTGGTTTCCAGTATGTACCCTGGAGATTGGATTTCACTCGAGGTCTGCACTCGTGCGGAAATCGCCTTTATTTCCATTGTAGGTTTTCTTGTAGAGAGATATTTATGAAATTGCCAGTCGCAGTTCAGATGGTACCAATAGCGGGGCGCGGTGCTTGTAGCTGAGCTTATTTTTCTAATCACCGTATGAGACCATGCCTGATCTTTTTCCAAGGCCCTTAAATCTTTAGTTGATAATCCACTTAGCCCAATGAATTTCTTCTTGAGAACATCCACTGGAGAACAAATGAGGCGTGAATTAAGATGCGACTCCATATTTTAATCGGATGTTTTTAAGAAAGAACCGAACACGCTTATCCTTTGCGTTTTTCGATCTCCAGTTCTTCAAATTGCTTTCGGTGAAAAAGAACCAAAACTGCACTTGTTGCTGTAATTGTAGAATCAAGCCCAATAAATAGAAAAGATGATCAGCCATTAAGTAATTGCAATTGTCTACAACAAAGAGTAACTGATGATCGGGCTTTATTTTAGTGTCTGCTATATTCTGTACCACAACGTCAATTTTTTTTCGCCCTGAACGATGGGGAGTACCGTCGAGTCGGTTTAATAATTCCATCAAAGCATCCACAGTTG
>Ga0207112_1160_pt1 | contig 16047 bp, 16 predicted proteins | sample Alteio_BWMinHeat_72_FD_153549 | JGI IMG/M metagenome (GOLD analysis project Ga0207112, IMG submission 153549) | Enriched cells from forest soil in Barre Woods Harvard Forest LTER site, Petersham, Massachusetts, United States -... | ecosystem: Environmental > Terrestrial > Soil > Temperate forest >...
GTAATTGTATTAGTGTGTCATTCTTCCAATAGACGGCACCGTTTGAATTACTTGAAGAACTATGTGTCACCCCTGCCACATAAACGTCTTTTGATGGTGTTTTTAATTGCAAATTATCTTCCCGAATGCAGGAAAACAGGGAACACAAGCCAATTATAATAACAGAGAATTTCAATCTTGAATAAATCATAGTAGCATTCAAAAGTAAAAAAAGTTTGTTTGCAACGACTCCATCAATGCTTTCATTTCGCTTTCTTACCAAAGTAATAGGCTAAGCCAAAAGAAAATGAGTTTGCAGATATGGAAATGGAGTTGAGAGAGGAGCCAGAATCATCTAGGCTTTTCTGGTTGGTATATGCAATTGAACCTAAGCCAGCCTCGATCCCCCACCTATTTGATGGAAAAAAAATAAAGACAGGTCTGAGCGAAGCCCCAATGGAATAGAAGGGATTGTTTCCGGTTTGGTTGTTTGATGAGTTACTGCCATAGAATGAAACACTCTTATTATTTCCTCGCAAAAAATTAATTTGCCCATGCATTGCAAAGTAAAATGAACTTGTTATCGGTAAGTAGTAGCGCAAAAAGGAATTGGCGGTAACGCTATTGCTATAATTTTTCTCATACTGTACTTGTCCGTTGATATTTTCATTAAAATCTTGGGTTTGCGTGGAAAATCCAATTCCGCCTCCAACTGATAAATTTCTTTTAAGAAATATGCCAAAGACGGGGGAAATTGAAAATGCGCTGAGCTTCGAACTGCTTCCATAATTACCATTGGCTGGAGTGGCCGGCGTGTTAGAATTGGTTAAGTAGCCGGATAAGGTGCCTCCTAAATACGTTTGCCCTTTACTAAACTGAGCCGCTACAAAATAAGGAGGTAAAAGAAGGCAAATTGAAACGATGATTTTCATGGTTTGAGTTTTGGTGATAATGTTGGCTTGAAACAATGAGAAGAACTTCACTTAGTAACTTTAGAGAAAAGTAAGAATGAAATCTATAGAAGATTCTTTAAGTGAAAGAATACACTGTACTAATACGAAAGTAAAGAAATAAAGTTTGGGCACCCACCTCGACATGAGGTTTAGTATGCCAAGATGCTCAGGACATCTTTTCTCTGTACTTCAAACAGTAATCCAGCTGTAAAATAGAGGTTTCATTTTACACTGAGATTATTCCTACAACATGCATCCTTCATAAACGGATCTATAAGTTTATCAATAGTTCTACCAATGATACTATAAATGCCAAAAATACCTGATGGATTGTCGGTGTCTAGTCCGTAATCAAAGTGATATTTGTAGTATTCGATTTGGCCATCAGATAAATTTAAAACACAAACATGGCTATAAATAAAACCTGATTCTGGGACCCTGCCATAAAGATATGGTTCAATTTGTCTTTGAATATAGTCGTGATCTTTATTTTGCATTTCAGTATAATAAATTAGTACGTGCCCCTGGTGGTACAATCCTAAGTCTGACAAGTTAATCTTGAACTGAGTTCTTTTTTGGGAGTTAAGGATCTTGATCATTCTTAGGAAACGAACTTTAATGGAATCCGTTTGGCAAGGTTCCAGATCTAAACTTTTGCATTTGAAATGCTTTGAGGTTTTATTCTCAATATAATTAGGAACAAATCCCTCATAATCTCCAGATGTTCTTACATCAAATTCATAATAAACATGGGGTCTGGAACTTTTTATATTACCCACAGAATCACGTAACCAGTCTTGTGCTGTAGTAAGATGCATCATTGAAATATCAGAAAAATTTGTCATGAGGTATAATGAGTCACAAATGTTCTTAATCTCCAATGTCTTGATTTCGCGAGTTGCTGAAGTATAAGTAATACTACTGCACCCAACAAACACTATTAAGAGCATCTGTAGAACCAAATCCATTGACGGAAATCTCTTGTTACCAATTCTCATTGTAATTCCTCAACTTCACTTAATGACTTTTGAGAAAAGTAAGAATGAAATCTATAGAAAGATTTTTTAAGTGAATGGATTTACTATACTCATACGAAAGTAAAGAAATAAAGTTTGACAAAACTAAATTAAGAAAATGAACTCTTCAAATTTGCTGATCACCTAAGCTGGCATAAGCACTATCTTGTGTGCGGCGCGTCCGTTTTCTTTGACTCCATCATTTCCTTAATCTTAAAATATAATTCTCTCCTAAAAGGAAATCTGACGTGCCTTGTAGGCCGAAATGAGTCCAAGTCAAATTCATTGTTCGTTGTCAAATAGATTTGATGCCCAATTAGGTCCTCATCCTCACTATCATTTATTTTCATCTGACTTGTCATGTGCGGCCAAGTATATTTTCCGGAAAAGAATATTCCGTACTTATTTACTTCATTAAGTTCGATTCTTTTTTTCCCAAATAAACCTATAACCTCTACGTAGTCATTGCCAAGTCGAACTTTGCTTACCCGTATCGCAATTACAAATAGCGGTAAAAATAGTGCTGGAATTATGAATATCAGAGTTATCCAAATGTTGAGAAACAGAAAAATCATCCAAAGACCAAAAGCTGAGATGAGTGTCGATAGTATAGTTGAAATAATCATCTCAAAACCTTTTAGGTAAAGTGTGCGATATTCAACAAAATGCTCCAATGTCTTTCCTCAATTTTCTGTTTTCAAGTCTTTACGGCCACGGTTTTGAGCTGTGATGCTGAGTCATTACCGAAACAAAATGTAGAAGTCGGCAAGAAGTAGCGGAATTGCTCTTAACAAGATTGGTGTCACTATGTTCAAATGCTTCACGCCCTGCGCTAAAAAGACAATCAGTAACACTGATGAGCCTCCAATTGTACTTCCTCCAATAATTAACAGTTGCTTATATCCTTTATTTCCAAACAAGTAAAATGCAAGACCTAGAGCTGAAACTGCGCAGCCCATCCAAAGAACTTTGGGTACTATGGACAACGCTAACAGCTCTGTAAATCCTCCAATTTGTCCATCCTCTTGTGGTGGAATTTCCATGGGGCGGTAGGCTAGTAAAAAGAAGGTTATGCCAAGTCCAACTAAAGCCACCTGCCTCACGGGAGAGTCAACATGCATTGATGTTAAAACTGTTCCAATGACAAGGGCCAAAAAAAAGATTTTTTCAGCAAGAGGAAGATGCTTTACAATAGTAGCAAGGAAAAAAGTTGAAGTTGGATTAGGAGTTGAATTCATAGTTAGTCTGTTATTATCTCTTGGGTTATTTGTTTTCGTTTGTATGTTGTGTCCCATGTTTCAGATGATATGTGATTAGATCAAGCAATTCTGGTCTAAAATGAAAGTAAATAAGTTTACCTGATATTTTTTGACCCCAGTTGACAGAAGCATTCACTTCTGTTGAAATAAAGAGAAACTTTTGGCCCCAGAAAGAAACATTTTTAATGTCCGTCAAATTTGTATCTAGGTTTGAGTACCGTGTTGCTATATACGCACCAATGGTTTTTACATTATTCCAATTTATGAACGCCGTTTTGAAAATTGAAGAATATCCAACACCTATCTCATTCACTTTAATCTTGATCGAAAAAATAAAGTAGAAAATTCCAAAAAATAAAATTAGAATACCTACACCTAAATAGACGGCCACGGTGTTATTTCCATAAAATCCTGCAATTAACAAAAGGCCACCACCCAAGATCAATACTACAAAAGGAAAAATCATGTGCGGACTTTTCCAATTTGCAAAAGAAAACACCTCTTGATCTTTTGTCATAACCCTTGCTATCTATTTTTTAAAAATTGATTGGCTGATCGTGGACAAGACTAAATTAAGAACAAACTCTTCAAACTAACAGTCACCACATGCTTTGAGAATAAGTGCAGGTTGTGTGCAAAGTCGTCGTATTATTTTGGTCTGAATGCCATCGGCAGGATAACTGTTGATTCAACATCACTGCCTTGATGTTTTGCTGCAATCCATTCTTTTGGTAATTCCTTGGCTAGTCTGAGAGCTTCTTTGTCAATGTCCGCCGACAGTATTGGCTTGTAAATACTTGTCCCCAATATCTCGCCTTGTCTCGACAATGAAACTTGAACGAATTCCTTGCCTTCAATTCCCCCGCCAGGATATTTCAAATTATCTCCAATGAATCTTTCATATCTTGAACGTCCGCCTATAAATATTGGAGGTGTATCTGGCTCGACGTCTGTCGGTTTTCCTTCTGCTATTATTTTGTACCCACCAAATTGCTTAGCCTCTTTATTAAAAATTAGCTGCTTTAAACTGTAGTCATATTTCTGTTCAAGGTTCCCTTCTAGGTCATAAAATTCCCAAACTCCAATTTTTCTATCATTTTCGTACTGGCCCTTTTCAACAAGGACTTTTTTAATCGACAATTGATACAACCCATGTTTAATTTTTGGGTTATCCTTTAGAACATAATAGGACTCTCCTTTTTTTTCTTTTAAAACTGTTGCTTGTCCAAAAGCATAAATACTTGTCAATAAGCAAAATGTTAGAATTCTAAAATTCATGATTTATTGTGTTAAATATTTGGCAATAAGCCACTTTCTTTTACCCGAAGCAAGGCCGAAATCTAAATCATCCAAAGACGACGAGAGGTTTTTAGAGTTAAGTGTATGTGAATCGAGCTAACTACCAGCTATTAAACAAGCCCCTCGTCAAGACCTCATGGTTGAAGCCCTCCCAGGTCAAGTCTAAAAAAAGTTTATGTGCTGGACAAGGAATTCTTGCATCCTCTATATAGTACTTACAAAAATTGTTTCCCGAAGCATCCATTACCAGTAAGACTTCAAGATTATTGTAGCGTTGCTAACTCCTTATCAATTTGAATAGAGGTCTTATGCGCTGTAGGTGGAAGACCATTCAAGTAGCTCTTGACCCAATTTACTTCCTGACCCTTTTTTACCAAGTAGCTCTTCATCTCATCAGAATATAACACTGCGGAATCCTTAATTATATTGTCAAGCTTTTTGTTCGGGGCTAATTTGAAATTGTATTTTAGACGATCAAAGACATAATCTTGAAATTTATTGTCTTTTTGGTTTATGTTAGCTTCAACTGCTTCATATGCAAAGTTTCTATCGAAATTGTAATTAACCAGTGACTCCTTTAAATCATTACTTACTTTACTAAACGAATCATCCTCCAACATTTTTTCCAAAGTCCAATTCCTAATTGGGAAATAATACCTAGTACCTTGGAAGCCGTTCAAAATCATTGTTGCGTTTCTCTTATTGACTATGCGCTTTATTTCCGCTTGAATGCTATCTTCCACTTGGGCAAGAAATTTACATTTATTAATAAAACCAAGTGAGTCTTCATTTATCGAGTGTTTGAGTTCTTTTAATTTTACGATAAGCTCATTTCTTTCATTTGCCGATTGTCGCATTTCCTCCAGGTAGAAGGCAAGCAAAACACTAAATACGATTAGAAAAAATTCAATGACTCCCTTGATTATTTTGTCTTTCATATCTAATAAAAAAACCTTTCCCTAAGTTAATCGAAAGTGGAAGATGTAAAAAATTTATTTTCCATCAGGCCAAAGCTAGCCTCGCTCGAATCCTTGTCAAGGGCAAGACTAGTGGTGAAACCAACTTACGATTCCAATTTTCACCCTTGACAAGCCTTCTCGCTCTGGCTCTTGGCGGCCTGAATGAAAAACAACCTGAGAAAGTGAAACCACGATCATTCAAACAACCTCCCAAACTGGAAACCCTACTCGGTGATGTGAAAAGTATCTAACTCGATGTGCTTTCATTCAGCTTGTATAGATGGTTCGTAAAACTCACCATGATAGTGTGTACTAGGGGTTAACTCGCAGGACTCATGGAGTTCGTCATACCTTGCCGCATAAGTCACGCCAGACTTCACCTACTACTTCTGCAACCAACATCAGTCTGTCATGCCTTCTGCTTTGGCTGGCGGAATTCCTCACGGCAGCTACTGTGTCTGCTACCACAATGATGAAAGAATTGCATCCACTCGCTGCCCTTGTTGTGCTCACCTGCGGGCCATCTTCGGCTCACCGAGACGGTTCGGGTTTGCAACCCACGTCTGGTCGTTCCTTTCAGTCACTTTACCCAGACGGCCTCGATGACGTTCGCAGCGGTTCGCAAATATAATGTCAATTGTACCCAAGCTTTCTTAACAGAGGTTGAGCACAATGTTTAAAATTGAGTCTAACTCTCACTTCATAAGGCGAGTAGATTAGTCCCATGTTACATTGACTATATTTAAAGTAAACTACTTCCTTAGATTTTCTATTAATCATTAGTAATAATGTTTGTGATTGTGTCCATAAGCAAGCAGAATTACCTCTAAAAGCATTATGACCAACATAAGAACATTTGTCTCCGTGATAATCGTCAGTGCCTCTTGTCCAGACTAAATAAGGGATCAAAATAAGATTTCTTTCTGTTTTAAAATTAAGCTCTTGACTAATTCTAAAATATTCGACTTCGGTTGTAAGGAATTTTCCAAGCACGCTGTCTACTATTTTTTTTGATTTTGAATATTCTAAGGTGTCCAATTCAGCAAACCGCACTGGTAAACGTTTATCAAGCAATTCGTGGAGTGCTTTCTTCGTAAACGTCTCTGCAGACCTATTAATTTCTTTGTCGGGATCTTTATAAAAAAAATCATCCCTTGCTTGCCGTCTGCATTCAATGATGGGGTAGGCAACATAAATTGCTTCTCGTTGATCATTTTTTGAAATAATATCTATTCTTTTGGTGAGGTAGGGATTGCAACCATCCACCATCACCGTGATCGTTATCAGACAAACAAAACTCCAGAATTGATTTGCACGGATGACATTTGGATGGATTGTCACTGAATAAGAAGTTCGCTTGGTACTTATAACGGTGGAAGATGAAGTTGTGTTTCATTTCACGTTCCATCAAACTTCCTCTTGATGCTTGGAGTAGGAAATCATTCAACTAAACTAAAGCATCATGGAAACAACACAAAAGATTTTATTAGGCAAGAACCTTCGTGAATCGGCAAAATTTGGTTCGAGTCTTATTGAAGGCGCAATCTGTCTTGACATTCTGGAAGACCCTATTGTCAAAAGATTAATCTATGAATATCAAGGGCGAAAATATTTGAACGTGAAAGTGGTGAAGAGAAAGGAAGTAACGGCATATGGCTCCACGAACTATTTGGAAGTCGATATGTTCGTGCCTACAAAACAGACCGAAACTGTACAGGCAACTTTACAGCAGTAGTATGGAAAATACAATTGCAGAAATTAAGTTGTCATATGCTACGCAGGTGAAGGCATCTCAACGAGTGAAGATCTCAGGCTCAAGAGATGCTTACAATGTACTTCTGCAGAACTGGAGCAGTTCATATATTGAGTTCATAGAACAGTTCAAAGTTTTGCTTTTGAACAGGGCCAATAAGGTACTTGGGATATTTGAAGTGTCTAGTGGTGGCTGCACAGGTACTGTAGCTGATCCTAAGTTAATTTTCTGTTCAGCCATAAAAGCAAATGCAACTGGGATAATCATGGCTCACAATCACCCTAGTGGAAGCTTGCAGCCATCTCAATCTGATATTGATTTGACACGGAGAATGAAAGAGGGTGGGAAATTGTTGGAGGTACAAGTGTTAGACCACATCGTACTGTCGAAAGAAGGATATTATTCATTTGCGGATGAAGGGCTTGTTTAGCCCTTTCATCGGCTACCCATAAATATTATATTGCCAACCTTTGAATTTTCAAAATTAAACCAAAATGAAATTTTGCTGCCATCTTGCCGTCCTATTAGTTTGCCACATGCTTCAAGCTCAAGAACTTCATCAAACTGACTATGAAAAGGGTTATATAAAGAATGGAATAAAATATTCAGTTTGGCAGTACTTCAATAGTTCCAAGGAAGTTGAATTGGTCATTAATCATTCAACTGGGAGAATTATGTATGTAATTCCTGACACAAGTTATTATGTCATTTATAAAAATGAAACATGGATTGTTTCCAAGTTGGACGTCCACCCAATTCCCATAGTCGGTTACCAAAATTTTTATCTTAAGCTACTCGATACCCTTACGTATCCAGCTAAAGATTATAAGAATGGATTGGAAGGAAAAGTAGTGGCCACCTTTGACGTTGATACGTTGGGGGTTGCTTCAAACTATAACATTATAAAGAGCATCGGTGGAAGTTGTGACTCAACAGTATTGTCGGCCTTTAAGTCAAATAATGTCAAATGGGTTCCAGCCGTTGCAGGAAAGAAAAAATACCAAGCCAGGTTTGCACTCGGTTTTGAATTTCGTCTAAAACCCAACGAGGCACCGTTGGAGCATGAAGATTTCAAAGTGGATATTAAAGAGGCGAAACTTTTGGAAGAATTTATGATAAGCGAGTCTTCAAAAAGATTCTTGCCGAAACGTACAGAGGTATTCACTTTTGTCGAACAGTCTGCAGAACCCGTTGGCGGGATAGCGATCTTCTATAAATGGGTACAAGGAAACCTGCGGTACCCAGACCATGCAAGGAGAATGGGCCTGGAAGGGAAAGTCTTTGTAAAATTTGTTATTGAACCTACTGGAGCCATAACAAATGCTGAAATTGTAAAAGGAGGATTTGATCCCGATTGTAATAAGGAAGCGCTGCGGATTATTTCAAGTTCACGTTGGGTTCCTGGAAGACAAAATGGAAGAGCAGTTAGACAGGCATATATATTACCCATCCCTTTCAAACTAAACGAATGAATTCACATGAATACTTCGTTTGCCATATTTTCATTTCAATCCTTGATGCAGCGGACAGAAAAACCAAACTGTTTTTTATTGTCAAAATTCCAATTCAAAGCACTACTACTATAAAGTAAGATTATGCTATGGCCTTGTGAAGTCCAAAAATAACCTGCCTTTTTAAGGTTTAGATCTGGACAACAACCACCTCCAGGGAGGAAAGACATTCCGCTGTTATTATCACCATTTCCATCATTATACCAGCCAGTTGAAGATTTTAATTTAAGTCCTGCCAATTTTTCTCCCCCTAAATAATTGATTAACGCTGACCATTCATTGTCGTTGGGAACATGCCATCCTTTGGGGGTGAGGCTTCGTGTGTCAGTTAGCGCCCACCAATTATACAGTTTTCCATAAATTTTGCCTTTTGATTCGTCAAAATTGTAATAACACCATGAAGGATCTCCATTTTTCTCAGCTGTAATCCAGTCATCATAACTCTTTGATTGCCTGATGACCTCCCCATTAGAAAATACCTTAACATTCAAGTTTTTTGCACACCATGTCTGTTTTCCAATCGAGACTGTCGTTGCTTCAGAAAGATCATAACCAAAGTCTGTACCAGACGTTCTTGCGACTGGAGAGTCGACTAATGGAGAATTTATTTTCACAACTCTCGCTGAGTCCTTTGTAAAGTAGAAATCTCCACCCAATGAATTGTCCTCGACGGACGGGAGTTGTTTTTCGCCTGATGCAGAATAAACCTGTTGCTTTACCTTTTTAAATAATTCCGTGATGTTCAAATTAGGTTCATCAATCACATCGATAAGCTTGGAAGTGAACAATCCATTTTGTCCCGTACCATCTGAGGCGACTTTCCCAGCTTGAGCCGCAAATACAATAATTGAACCTTGGGGAGCTTCCATTCTTGTTAAGCCTTGATCGGTATCCCGAGTGAATGAAGGCAGGGATCTGCAAGCATCTAGGAGCAAAATGTTGAGTGACTTGCTTGCAGATTTAAGCACTGCCATGACGGTGTTCATCTTAACACACTGGTCTTCCAAATCACCAGGATTTTGCAAAGAGGCAGTAGTGGGGATTATATAATTGTCTCCTTCATACTGCATCCCATGACCTGCATAAAAAATTAGACCTACGGCGCCAACTTTATCTCTCATTAGATTATAGTAGCGAGTGATTGCGTCTCTAACGTCTTTTTTTGTCTTTGGATCGTAAACTACTTCTACCTGAAACCCTTTCGATTTCAACTTTGCCGCCATAGCACGAGCATCATTTAAAGAATTGCGTAGGGCTGGCAATGAGGTATAGGTTTGAGCGCCAATAACCAATGCAATTCGATCTGAAGTAGCTTGCTGCGCATACGAACCACTGGCAATTCCAGTAAGAACAGCCATAGCCGCAATCCTTATTTTCATATGATTGAAGGTTAGGTAGTACGAAGATAATAAGATGGTTTGGTTTGCGAGAACGCTCGGTTAAGATACGATACTCCTTCTGCCATTCAACGCTAACGTTGATCCTGAAAGCTTTCAAGAAACCCATTTACAAAGTAGAGATAAACGCTACTATAAACCCACTGTTCGTTAACTGAGTTTGATGTTACTGTTCTGTTTATTTTCGACGGTTTGCCTAATGAATATTCGGCCATTTCATTTGTCATACCAATCCAATAGCGACCATTTATTATTTTTTGAGCAGTAGTATTCCCAAATTTCTTTTTGAGCAATTGTTCATTTTCCTTTTCCTCAAGTTCTTTTTTATTTCTCTCAGCAGTTGCTTCTTCAATTGGCGATTGTTGTACCATAACGCTAGCCAAACTATCTAGACTTGTGTTTGTCCAAAATGGCAGCGCTCTAAAGGAAATGTAACCATTCAAATCTTTTGTCCTTATCGAAAATGACCAGGGAGCCCATCCAGTTACCTCAACGGAGTCTCCCACTTTTATTTTTGCTAAAACATGATGCATCCCAACATCTGAAAAGATTGACCAATCAGGAACAGCCTTTTTAACTTGCGACTCAATAATTACAGACTTAATTGTTCTCTTTACCTGATGCTCTGGAATAATAGCTGAAGGTTTTTGCCCGAGAATATTAGTACAGTGGAGAAAAAGAAATAAGAAGCCTAGAAGCAATAGATTGAGTTTCATAAATTCATTATTGAGCACCCCATTTTCGGTCATAACTTTTTGAATTTGGGTATCAAGGTTCAATAACTAAAGATAAAAAATCTAAAATAGATCGAAAACTGAGGATGGTTTGGTTTGTGAGGAGGGTTTGGTAAATTGGTTGCGTCGTCTTTCACTTACTTTGTTTACTAAACAGAGAACCGCATGGAGCTTAAAGGCGGACTTGACAAGGAACATCCAAAATTAGACTTTAAAAGAATTTGGTATGATTTAAGTGTCAATTCTGAAATAAACGAATTCCTTAAGGACACGACCTCCATTGTAAATACGGTAGGATTAGACGGTTTCATTGTAATTGGTTTTGATGATAAAACAAAGGAATTCGTAGAGGCTACCTTTAAAAATTCGAGGCTTAGGGATTCTTCAAACATCATCGACCTCATAAATAAGAAAGTCGATCAGCTTTTTGATTTAAATACGTTTGACATCGTGGTATTAGGCCACAAGCTTAGTGTAATTCACATACCACCTTCAATCAACAAGCCACATGTCATCAGGTTATACCAGAGTTATGACAAAGAAGGAAATATTAGGAATGAAGAAAATAAAGTTTTCGTAAGGAAGAATTCTAGAACATTTCCTGCGTCGAAGTATGATTTTGAATTAATGTATTATGATCGAAAAAATATAATACCCGACTACGAACTTCATTCAAATTTTCCATCAAAAGTGTTGTCATTCAATATTTCTGATCGGCTTGATTTATCAACTTTCTTAACGATCGAAAACACAGGAAGAAGATCAGTTGCGATAAGGCAAATTTCACTGACCGTTGAATTTGGTAATGAACCAACGATCGAGAAAATGTTAATGATCTCAGATTCAAAATACACTGCGACAAACATAATAATTAAAAGCGGAGAAATTTGGAATGGTCACATTGATTTCCATGCTGATACGACCATTCCATTTGCTGACTACGACATGCGTAATTCAAAACAAAATTACTACAACCAAGAAAGGCCCAACATGAAGCATTCAGACCTCAGCATTGGTTTAGCCAACGGCACAATATTAAAATCTGAATTGACGAGAGTTTAAATTATTGTGTACAGCGGAACTAGTCCATCTACTCAAATAATTCATCAGCATCCGCACCAAGAGCTTGGAGTATTGAGTGATTCAAAAATTAAAATTAACTATCTTTAAATAAAGAACGATAGGTATCCTTATTGGTAACTTTTAGCGTGCGAGTTGATGCACCAGCCCGATCATCACTGGTAACAAGTAGTAACAGAAGTAGTAACAAATTCAAAATTTATTACCTTTAGCACGACATCAGCAACTTTAAATTGTTGGTTTTCAGTGTAAAAAAGCAAAAGCGGGAGTAGCTCAGTTGGTAGAGCATCAGCTTCCCAAGCTGAGGGTCGCGAGTTCGAGCCTCGTTTCCCGCTCTGAATATCAAGTAGTTACCATCACAACCTCTTATCCCTTCCAAATTTGAAAAGCATTTGTGGAATTGCAGCTATGTAAAACTGCCCACTTGTTGGTAGGGTTGTGACGAGTTTGGCAATACTGCAAGAAAACTCCTTCGACGTCCTGGTGAAATTTTGGGACAAGGGCATTTAAGGATTTGGTTTATAACTTGCCCAGGGATTAGACTCGTAGTTTAAAGCAAAAGAATTTTGACGCTTTAATGGTTGATGAAATTGCATGCTAATCAAACAGATAATCCGCAACAAGCTTAAAATTTAAGTTAACTTTCGAATTAAATAGTCTCCAATAAAAGCACTAATTATTTAATGGTTTCCATCGGACGGAAGAAATTGACATCAGGAGACTTTGAGAAAGTGCTCTATCAAAATGAAAAAATTCAACTGGACCCGGGTGCAGTCGAAAAAATCAATTTAAATTTTAATTTCCTTAGGGAGTACTCCAAAGAGAAAGTTATCTACGGTATTAATACCGGATTCGGGCCGATGGCTCAATATAAAATTGATGACAAGGATCAGCGCCAACTGCAGTATAATCTCATTCGAAGCCACAGTTCCGGATCGGGAGATGTTTTTTCAGAAGATCTTTCCCGGGCAACGATGTTGGCCCGACTCAACGGATTAATGCAAGGCTTCTCTGGTGTTCACCAGGATACGGTTGAATTACTAACCAGTTTGCTGAACAAAAATATCAGCGCTTGTATCTTTCAGCGTGGTGGTGTTGGCGCTAGTGGTGATCTCATACAGCTCGCTCATCTCGCCTTAAACCTCATTGGAGAAGGTGAATTGTTGGTTGATGGAAAATTGCAATCGGCTTCGTCAATTTTTAAAGAAGAAAAAATTACTCCACTCAACATTCATCTCCGTGAGGGAATCGCCTTACTCAATGGAACCTCAGCAATGACGGGTGTAGGGATGGTCAATATCATTCGTGCAAAAAAAATTGTGAATTTGGCGGTCGAACTCTCGGCCATCACCAATGAATTGATGAAGTCGTTTGATGATCACTTCTCGCAAGAACTGAATCAGGTGAAGTCGCACGTTGGCCAGCAAAAAATAGCTGAAGGCATGCGAAATTACCTGCACGACAGCAAACTTATTCGAAAAAGACCCGACCATTTATATCACGCCAAAATCAACGAGGCTGTTTTTACCGATAAGGTTCAGGAGTATTATTCTTTGCGCTGCGTTCCTCAGGTGCTTGGTCCGGTGTATGACACCATCGTAAATACGGAAACAGTTTTAGAAAATGAAGTAAATTCGGTTAATGACAATCCCGTAATAGATCACATTAAAGAAAACGTCTATCATGGGGGAAATTTTCATGGTGATTATGTTTCGCTTGAAATGGACAAACTCAAAATTGTCGTAACAAAGCTTTGTATGCTGGCCGAACGCCAATTGAATTATCTTTTGAATGATCGACTCAATCAAAAACTTCCTCCCTTCATCAATCTGGGAATTCCAGGATTGAATTTTGGAATGCAAGGGATGCAGTTTACGGCCACTTCGACTACTGCTGAAAATCAGACGTTGTCCTATCCCATGTATCTGCACAGTATTTCAAACAATAACGACAACCAGGACATTGTAAGTATGGGCTGCAATGCAGCATTGCTCACGCACAAGGTAATTGATAACACATTTGACGTGTTAGCTATCCAAACAATCGCTTTGATGCAGGCCATCGACCATTTGAAATGCCATTCAAGGTTATCTACAGCTACAAGTTTTATGTATGATGAAGTGAGGTCGATCATACCTTCTTTTGTCGATGATCAGCCTAGATATAAAGAATTGCAACGGGTGCGATCTTATTTGTTAAATCGGCAATCGAGTTTAATTTTCTGAAAGTGAAATATGCATTAGTCACCGGTGGATCACGCGGCATTGGCCGAACAACTTGCATCAGGCTTGCAGAACAGGGGTACGCCATTTTGGTAAACTGCAAAACCAATGTTGATGAAGCATTGAAGACGTTGGAGTTAGTAAAAGAAAAAGGTACTACCGGGGAAGTGCTCAAGTTTGACGTCTCCGATAAAGTAGCAGTGGAATTGGTTTTGGGCGGATGGATCGAAGCGAATAAAGATAAACCGATTGAAGTGTTGGTCAATAATGCCGGTATGCGTGAAGATGCATTGATGGTATTTATGAACGATGAGCAATGGAAGAACGTACTGGGAACCAGCCTGGATGGTTTTTATTATGTAACAAAATTGGTGGTTCATGAAATGCTGGTAAGACGTTATGGCCGGATAGTTAATGTTGTTTCTCTTTCAGGTATTAAAGGCATGCCGGGGCAGACCAATTATTCGGCAGCTAAAGGTGGTGTGATCGCTGCTACCAAAGCATTGGCACAGGAAGTTGCCAAACGAGGCATTACTGTAAATGCAGTTGCACCCGGGTTTATTCGCACGGATATGACGAAGGAATTAAATGAACAGGAATTGAAAGCACTTATTCCAATGCAGCGATTTGGTGAACCTGAAGAAGTTGCAGAGACCATCACATTCTTAGTTTCCCCTAAAGCTTCTTATATTACTGGTGAAGTCATCTCCATCAATGGTGGTCTATACACGTGAGAATCTTTCTGCTTGACAGGCGTAGATAATATAAGGTCAAGGCGGGTTAATTTATTTATTTTTGTAGATTGATATGGATGAGATACACACTTACGATCTCTGTCATTTTCACAATTAAAGTCAATCTTTGGTAATGAATCGGGTGGTTATCACTGGCTTAGGAATATATTCTTGCATTGGAAAAAATCTAGCCGAAGTAGCACAATCATTGTATGTCGGTAAATCAGGAATTATTCTGGATCCAAAGCGGAAAGAAATAGGTTATCGATCCAGTTTAACGGGCTTTGTGGAGAGGCCGATTCTCAAAGGAATCCTTGACAGGCGCGCTCGCCTCATGCTTCCTGAACAAGGGGAGTACGCCTATATGGCTACCACCCAGGCACTGCAGCAAGCAGGGATTGATCAGGACTATATTAACAAAAGTGAATTGGGAATTATTTATGGCAATGATAGTTCTGCGCAACCAGTAATTGAAGCTATAGATATTATCCGCGAAACGAAGGACACCATGATGGTTGGCTCTGGAAATGTTTTTCAAGTGCTTAATTCCACGGTCAACATGAATCTGGCGACGATCTTTAGTTTGAAAGGGATAAATTTTACGGTTAGTGCTGCGTGTGCAAGCGGATCACATTCCATCGGACTAGCAGCGATGTTTATCCGCAATGGAATGCAGGATTGTATTGTATGTGGTGGTGCCCAGGAAATGAATGTTTATTCAATGGGAAATTTTGATGCCTTGGGAGCTTTTTCAATTCGAGAAAACGATCCTGCCGGTGCTTCCAGGCCTTTTGATAAAAGTCGTGATGGATTAGTGCCTAGTGGGGGAGCTGCTTCGGTTATTCTCGAAAGTCTTGAGTCAGCGCAAAAGCGTGGCGCTAAAATTTTGGGCGAAGTAATCGGATATGGTTTTTCCTCGAATGGCGAGCATATTTCAAACCCAAGCGTGGAAGGCCCTGCCCGTTCTTTGCGCATGGCTTTAAAAAATTCTGGTTTAAAGTCAAATGAAATAGACTATGTCAATGCACACGCCACCTCTACGCCGGCAGGAGACACCAGCGAAGCCCGGGCGATATTTGATGTTCTTGGAGACAATCGAACTCCTGTCAGCTCAACAAAATCCATGACCGGTCACGAGTGCTGGATGGCGG
>Ga0207112_1161_pt1 | contig 15825 bp, 14 predicted proteins | sample Alteio_BWMinHeat_72_FD_153549 | JGI IMG/M metagenome (GOLD analysis project Ga0207112, IMG submission 153549) | Enriched cells from forest soil in Barre Woods Harvard Forest LTER site, Petersham, Massachusetts, United States -... | ecosystem: Environmental > Terrestrial > Soil > Temperate forest >...
GCAATTTCCATTCCAGTCAAATCCATTACCATCGTTTGGTAATTGATCAAAGCCTCCATTCTGCCTTGGGCAATTTCTGCCTGATAGGGTGTGTAGGCTGTGTACCAACCCGGGTTTTCTAAAACATTTCTAAGAATAACCCCAGGGGTAATACAATTATAATAACCTGTTCCGATGTATGATTTGTAAATCTTGTTTTTGGAGACTAGCTTTTTAAAACCAACTAAAAAATCATACTCCGATTGAGCCGTTGGCAAATTTAAAGGCTTTTTCAAACGGATTGCAGAAGGTACCGTTTGCCCTATAAGTTCATCGACTGACTTTGCCTTCACCGTTTTCAACATCGCCTCAATTTGCGAAGAATCGGGTGCATTGTGACGACTTTCAAATTTCTCAGAGTAGGAAGGATTCACCATTTTTTAATTGTTAATCGTTAATGGTTGTTGGTTATTCGTGGTTGAATCAGAGTCGATCAACTATGAACGAACAACTAACAACTAATTAGAATCGTTCAAATTGAGAGAAGAAAAAGTTTCCCTCGATTTCAGCATTCGCATCCGAATCAGAACCATGGATAGCATTAGCGTCAATCGATTTTGCAAATAATGCGCGGATTGTTCCAGGAGCTGCTTTCTTAGGATCAGTAGCACCAATCAATTTTCTGAAATCCTCGACGGCATTTTCTTTTTCAAGAATCATGGGCACAATAGACCCGCTGCTCATGTAGCTACAAAGCTCTCCGTAAAACGGACGTTCCTTATGTATTTCATAAAATTTGCCAGCTAACTCTGCGCTAAGCTTTGTCTTTTTCATTGCAATAATGCGAAAGCCAGCTTCCTCAATCATTTTGGAAATTGCACCAGTATTGCCTGCGCCTGTTGCATCGGGTTTGATCATTGTAAAAGTCCTGTTGCTTGCCATTTTTCTTTAGTTTTTAATTATTATAATCAAGTAAATCTCAATTAGAAATCCAGAGAATCCGATAATCCTGATCCAAATTGGGCGCAAAAATATCAAAAGAAGTCAGATTCAGGAAGTTTGGAGCGCGATTAGCCCTTATTTTTCCGTTCGGCCAAATATCTGCATTTTTGCAGCCTTTGATGAAAAACTTAGAAGATCTAAAGGCCTTATTAAGTAGTCCGAAGAAAGTGGCGATTGTCACTCACTTTAAGCCAGATGCCGATGCGTTGGGCTCATCGTTGGGACTTGCTGGTTTCTTAAGAAGGAAGGGACATCAGGTGACTGTGATTACGCCGAGCGACTTTCCTGAATTTCTTTCCTGGATGCCAGGTTCTGAATCCGTAATAGCACTTTCCAAGAAATCAAAAGAGCCAGAGACAAAATCGGCAGCCCATTTCGCCGCTGCGGATATTATTTTTTGCCTTGATTTTTCGAGTCTTGGAAGGATCAATGAGTTGGGAGCGATGGTGAGAAATTCACCTGCGATAAAAGTGATGATTGATCACCACCTTGAGCCAGAGCATTTTGCCGATTATGAAAAATGGGATATCAGAGATGCATCAACAGCTCAATTGGTTTATGATTTTATCGTAAGTCTGGGAGAAAAGCAAATGATTGACGCGTCGACGGCAAGCTGTCTTTATGCTGGCTTGATGACAGACACAGGAGGCTTTCGTCATAATAATACTACCGCCCGCGAATTCAGGGTGGCAGAAGAATTAACTTCTTTAGGTGCAAATCCAAGTGAAGTGGCACGCCTGGTTTATGATGTGAATTCATTGGGCCGACTCAGGCTAACAGGCTATGTATTGAATCACAAACTGACCGTACTACCTGAATATCGCACTGCTTATATGACGCTTTCGCAAGATGAGCTTAGAAAATTTGATGTACAGACTGGTGACACTGAAGGCTTGGTCAATTACGGATTGTCAGTAAAAGATGTTCAATTGTCGGTTTTGATGTATGACCGGGGTGAGGAAATCAAAATTTCTTTCCGATCTTTGGGGTCTTTTTCAGTAAATGACATGGCAAGGGCTCATTTTGAAGGAGGAGGCCATAGAAATGCCTCCGGAGGATCTTCAAAATTATCACTGGATCAAACACTGGAGAGATTTTTAAATATTTTACCTCACTATAAAGAAAAATTAATTAATAACTCATAACTGTAAACAATGAAAAATTCAATTTTAGTTTCCTTGATTGTTTTTGCGATTTGCTCGGCTTGCTCCAATGAACGGGAAACTGTGTCTGGTCAGAAATTTAGCGTAGTAAAAAAAGGTGATGGAAAGGAAATAAAAGTAAAACAGATTTTAGTAATGGATTTTGTTTTTAAAGATGCCAAGGATTCTGTTTGGTTTGATACCCGTAAAGCATTCCCTCAGATTATGCAAAAACAAAGTCAGCCACAGCCAGGTGATAAGTTGATGGAAGTAATTAATATGCTCACTAAAGGAGACAGCGTTACCCTGAAGATGTCTGCGTCTGATGTTTTCACAAAATCATTTAGAACTCCAGTGCCACCTAAGGTTGACAGTACATCATTATTTACTTTCTTGATCAAATTGAATGAAGTGATGGACAGCGTGCAATTCATGAAGTACCGAGAAGATTTGATTGCCAAACAAAATCAAAAAGTTCTCGAGCAGCAAAAAGAGCAGGTGGCGAAAGACAGTGTAATTATTTCTAACTATTTGAAGGAGAAAAATATCACTGCTGCCACCACAGCATCAGGACTTCGGTATGTTATTACTAAGCCAGGAAAAGGAGACAATGTAAAAGAAGGGCAGACCGCTAAAGTAAACTATGCCGGATATTTACTCAACGGAAAATATTTTGATACAAGCATAGAATCAATTGCGAAAGAGAAAAAATTATTTCAGGAAGGTCGTGACTATTCTCCTCTTTCAATAGTTGTTGGAAAAAGTTCTGTAATAAAGGGCTGGCATGAAGCGATAGCATTAATGAACAAGGGATGTAAAATGACAGTCTATATTCCTTCTACCTTAGCTTATGGCACCCAGAAAAGGGGAGAGGATATCGTTGAAAATTCAGTTCTGGCTTTTGATATGGAGGTTGTTGATATTCAGTAGTTGTTGACGCGAGCTTCGGGATTTTATTTATCTCCATGGCGGGGTTAAGTTCATAACTTGACGATAACAGTGTAGTAGACCAGACACCAAAGACATTAGTGGATTACCTTATTCAGTGGACATCTTAGGCACCAGTGATTTTTCATCGCTAAAGGATGTGGTTAAAGTAAACCATGTTGCGAAAAATCTTTTGGATGGAGCCATTGTTGATCAAGAATCCTTGATAATATTTCATTTGTCAAGTTTGATATTGGGCTGGGAAATAGGGCTACAAAAAATGAAGGACCTACTTTTACATTTTATCTGCCTTCATCATTTGTGTTATGGACCCGTGAGTTATGAATAGAATTTTCCTCATTCCCTGGCTCGTTACCTTACTATTGCAATCTTGTCACAAGGAAGATACGGTTACTTACCAGGCTCAATTTAAATCGGACACTACTTCGATTAGTTCTTTTCTGAAGAGCAACGGCATTCAGGCAGTAAAAATTAATACTGGCCTTTGGTACTCCATCGATGAACTAGGTTTAGGTGTTTTCCCGGCACTTTCAGACTGCGTAACAGTAGCTTATACAGCAAGGTTGATTCCTTCATTAGGGGAAGTTGATCATGTCGATTCCACTACGGTCTTATTATCAGGAGCGATTTCTGGTTTTCAGCAGGCATTGATATTATTTCCATCCGACAGTCATGGTGAACTTTACATTCCATCCGGTTTAGCATTTGGAGCAAGCGAATACAAAGGAATTCCGCCCAATTCGAATTTGCTTTATGAGGTTAAATTGATCAGGGTAAGGGGCACGCGACTCACCAATGATATCACTACCATTAATTCCTACCTGTCAACCAATAGTATTGTTGCTCAGAGTGATCCAAGTGGAATACAATATACCGTTGATACAACTGGTGTTACGGGCCAAATGCCTATTCTCGCCGATTCCATTTTGGTGACGTATACTGAAAAAATATTGAACGCTGATACGGTCACCAATGTGAACACGCCACTTAAGATAGCTTTGAAAGATCAGGTTACTGGCTGGAGGATAATGTTGCCAAAATATCTCGCTGAAGGTGCAAAAATGGTTATGTATACCCCCTCCGGGTATGCCTATGGTAGTTCTGTTATTGCTGGCATTCCAGCAAATTCAAATCTTGTTTACGAAATCAATTTGATCAAGGTGATCCACCATTGAAGATGAAGTTATGTTTTGCGACAAATAATGAACATAAGCTTTCAGAAGCGAAAGCAATTTTAAGAGGAAAATATCAGATTGTTAGCCTGGAGGAAATAGGTTGCAACGAAGAACTACCCGAAACGACCGGAACTATCGTTGGCAACTCTCATCAAAAAGCAGAATACATTTATTCAAAATACAGGACGGATTGCTTTGCAGATGATTCTGGCCTGGAAGTCCACGCACTCACCAACGCACCGGGTGTTGATTCTGCCATCTATGCTGGCCCACAGCGCAGCCATCATGATAATATAAATTTGCTGTTGAATAATCTTATAGGCAATGTTAACCGAAAAGCGCAGTTCATCACTATCATCACACTTATTATATCAGGAGACCACTATCAGTTTGATGGTGTATTGAAAGGAAAAATTTCAGAGGAAAAGCACGGCAATGGTGGCTTTGGTTACGATCCTGTCTTTATCCCGGATGGTTATGATTTAACGTTGGCACAAATGACAATGGAGGAGAAAAACAGAATCAGCCACCGAGCTATAGCATTGACGAAATTAGTATCATTTTTAGAGTCAAACTGCCGTTCGGTTTGATTCGTAATCCGTATTTTTGAGGTTGATGAAGTCGCCATTAAGACATCTACCCAACGTCATAATAAATTTTATTTGGCGATTCCATGCGACAATAAAAAAACTGGTTATTAACGCATGAAATGGCCATTAAGATACTCTACATCTAGCGGTATGATAAGTCCAGACCATTCCATGTGACCTTAAGAAAATAGATATTAACACATGAAATGGCCAATAAGATTCTCTACATCCAGCGGTATGATAACTCCAGGCCATTCCATGTGACCTTAAAAAAATAGATATTAACACATGAAACCTTTCACTATCGGCATTACCGGAGGAAGCGGATCAGGCAAGACTTTTTTCCTGCAAGGACTTTCAGCACATTTCAAACCATCAGACATATGTTTGATCTCACAAGACAATTATTATAAGCCTCGTGACCAACAACCCATCGATGAAAATGGAGTAAAGAATTTTGATTTGCCGGGTTCCATTGATCGGGAAAATTTCCTGCAAGATCTTTTAAGACTTAAGGCCGGTCAGGATGTGGTTAAACGAGAGTACACTTTTAATAATCCATCAACCGATCCGAAACATTTGGAATTTAAAGCTGCGCCAATTCTGGTTGTAGAAGGTTTGTTCGTTCAATACTTTGAAGAGATTTCCAGGGAGTTAGATCTTAAAATTTTTATCGAGGCGAAAGACCATGTGAAATTGGGCAGGAGAATTAAGCGCGATCAGATAGAACGTGGCTATGATATTGATGATGTGTTATACCGATATCAATATCATGTAATGCCTATTTATGAGTCATTGATTGAGCCTCTTAAACATTACGCGGATCTTGTTGTTCCTAACAATAGTAATTTTGATCGCGCGCTTGAGGTATTAAAGGGTTACCTCGAAACCCGATTGACTTAACATGTCAATGGCCAGAAAAGTATTGATCATTACCTATTACTGGCCTCCTGCCGGAGGCATTGCTGTAGTACGTTGGGTAAAATTTGTTAAGTATATTCGCGAAAATGGATGGGATCCTGTAGTTTATACAGTAAGTAATGGAAACTATCCACTGACAGATGCCTCGTTGGAGAAAGATGTTCCTGAAGACATTCAAATAATTAGAAGACCGATTTGGGAGCCTCACCAACTGTATCGGTTTTTTTCTAAGACTAAAGGCTCGGGAGGTCTTGCTGATATCAAACCAAAACATCGCGCGTCTTTTGTTGAAAGGATTTCAAACTGGGTAAGGAGTAATTTTTTTATTCCCGATGCTCGCGCATTTTGGATTAAGCCTTCCGTTCGATTTTTAAATGAATATTTGAAAGCGAATCCTGTTGACGCAATCGTTTCCACTGGTCCACCACACAGTGCTCATCTGATTGCATTGGCGCTTAAGAACGAGATGAGACTTCCATGGCTTGCTGATTTTCGAGACCCGTGGACAACGATGGATTATTATAAAGAACTTTTGCTTAGCAGTTGGGCAAACAAAAAGCACCATCGCTTGGAACTGGAAGTACTAAAAGTTGCTGATGCAGTGACCGTGGTGGGTAATGGAATGAAATTGGAGTTTGAACAAAAATCCGGAAGAACGGTGGAGGTTGTAACGAATGGCTTTGACGAAGCAGATTTTAGTTGTGACCTAACTCAATTCGACGAAAAATTCTCGATTGTTCATATCGGGACTTTTTTCTCGCGAATAAACCCCGTTAACCTTTGGCAAGTGCTCAATGAGTTGAGTAAAGAGAAGCATCCAATGATTTCAGAGCTTCAAATTAAATTAATGGGACGCGTCGATCCGGCGGTTGTAGCGTCCATTTATGAAGCGGGCTTGGAAAAGTTTTTGACCCTCTTACCAGTCCAACTTCATCAAGAAGCCGTGCGACAGACAAGGGGTGCGCAAGTATTGTTGCTCTGCATTTTTGAACAGACTAAGTTCGTAGTGACCGGAAAATTATTTGAGTACCTGGCATCCAAGCGCCCCATATTTTGCATAGGCCCAGTTGATGGTGATGCAGCAGCAATTCTCAAGGAGACTAATGCAGGAACAGCTTTTGCATTCAACGACAAAATTGGTATTAGGCATCATTTGCTGGACCTGTATACAAAATTTAAGGCGGGAGAGTTGAAGGAGATTAAAAACAATTCTGAGAAATATTCTCATCAAGAATTGGTGAAGGAGATTGTTTGTCAGTTAAATAGAATAGTCAGGCAATAAATTTATTTTGATTTCTAAAAAATTCATCCGGAACTCAATCATCTACACAATAGCTGGCTCATTGCCAACGGCGAGTGCTATTATTTTGCTTCCATTCTATTTGGAATACCTTTCTACGGATGTGTATGGGGCCCTGGCTTTGTACATGGGATTTTCGCTGTTGGTGCAAATTATTGTCACTTACAGTTTTGATGCATCAATCTATTTCTACTTCCACGAATTTAAAAACGATAAAGCAAAACTAGCTACCTACGTAAGTTCTGTCTTTACTTTTATTTTGACAATTAGTCTCGTGACCGGAACCATTCTTGCTATTTCGGGAGGATGGATTTTTAAAACTTTCTTTGCTGATTCTAGAATTTTATTTTATCCCTATGGACTTATTGCTGTCTTCACGGGTGTTTTTCAGGCTATCTTTAAAGTGAACAGCAGTTTATTGCAAACGCAAGAAAAGGCAAGTTCATTTTTATGGTTTAACCTCCTCTCTTTTTCACTCATCGCAATACTTTCGATTGCTGGTCTTTCTTTTTTTCCAAATGACCTGATTGGTCCAGTCGGCGGAAGATTTTTAGCAACCGGTATCACTTGCATTTGGGTTTTGCTAGTGATTTATCGTCAGTTTGGGTTTCAATTTGATTTCCAACTTCTCAGGAGCACCTTCTCATTCAACCATCCATCGCTGATTTATCAAATCATGCAGTGGTTTAATAGCACGTATGATAGAGTGTTGATGCTCACTCTTAATTTACCGCTATCACAAATTGGTATTTATGATTTTGCAGCGAAATGCTTAAGCGTAATGGAATTTGTGTTGGTTGGCTTTTACAATTCATTTTTTCCTAAAGTACTGGGAATTACGGCACTGCAGACTGAAAAGAAATCGACGATTGAGATAAACCGCTATTATAATGGACTCACAGCAGTCACCATATTCTTGGTTTCATTCAGCATTCTTGGTTTGCCAATCGCGATCCAGTGGTTTAAAAAATCACAATACATGGACGCTTTGTCTTGGATACCATTCATTGCGGTTACTTACTTACTTCGCTCCATGCGTTTTTATGTTGCTATGCCTTATGCGGCATTGAAATATTCGAAACCCTTGCCGTTCTTTTATGCCTTTATCGTGGGCATTAAAATAATGAGTATGGTTCTTTTAATTCCGCGCTACGGAATCATGGGATTAATAATTGCTACATGGATAGGATACTCGGTGGAGGTGGTGATTTTATATTTTGGCGTAAAGAATAAATTTATATTGAAAGTAAACATGTTTAAAACGATTTTTGCGCCATTGTTAATGGCCCTTTTAATTGTAGTATTGGAATCGTGGATAGGGGAAGAGAGACCGTTATTCACCCATACAGTCTATGTGGTTCTTGCGACCGCACTCTTAACGTGGGCTTACCGAAATGAACTTAAATTGATTTCGTGGTCAAAAATTATTAATAAATGATTCGATTTGTAGCCTGGATTTTTAGAAGTTTGAATGCGAACATAATTACAACCCGGTACGAGTGGATACGAAAGCCATTAAAAGTCACCTTTCTTATATCTACAAAAATCCGTTTTAGGTCATTGAAGAAATCATTGGGAAAAGCGCAGTGGGATATTATAAGAAATTTTGATGGTAACATTAAATTGAAAATTGATAGATCAAGAACCATGGGAGCTTCTTTTTTCTGGTCAGGATTCCATGAGCTTAGAGAGTTTATTTTTTTACACCGATTTTTAAAAAAGGATATGATAGCCATTGACATTGGTGCAAACCTTGGCGAGTACACTTTATTTATGGCAAAAAGATTGTCAAACGGAAAAGTTTTTTCTTTTGAACCGATGCAAATAATACGAGACCAATTAGTAGAAAACATTTCACTGAATGGCTTTACAAACGTGCAAGTGGTAGGGGTTGGACTATCCGACCAACAACGGGTTTTGCAAATTCACGAGGTGGATGACGTACATGAGGGCCTTGGAACATTTTATTTGGGAGATAGAAAAAGTAAAAATGTTCAAGAGGTTCCATTGGTGACGCTTGATTCGCAAATCGAGCCCCTAAAAATTCCGAAAATTAATTTCATAAAAATCGATGTGGAAGGGAGTGAGTTGCCTGCCTTAGTCGGGGCTCGAACTGTAATAACGAAATGGAGGCCGTATGTTATGGTGGAGATCAACGAGTTAACCTACAAAGCGGCCGGGTATTCAAAAGAAGAAGTAGCTATTTTTTTTAAGGACTTAGATTACAGACCTTATTCTATTTTGAAGCAAGGTAACCTTCAGGAGATAATATCATTGCCCGCTTTTGGTAATATAATTTTCGCGCCGCTACCAGTATTTAAATGAAAATCCTTTTTCTAACTCCTTGGTACCCGGATGAGAAAAATCCAAATCATGGTATTTTTATCAGAGATCAAGCGGTAGCCTTGTCATCTCAACATCAAGTAACTGTTATTTCTTCAAAGGTCAACTATACCAAGTTTGGGCTAAGGACATTTACGATCAAAGAGTCTACCTTTCAAAATGTGAAAGAGTATAGATTGGTCATTAATCGTTCTTTGCCAATCTACAATCAACTCAATTTTTTTTTGATCAGTGCACGAGTCACGGCCAAGGTTGCAAGCCAGTGTAAACCCGACATAATTCATGGTAACATCGGTTATCCTGGAGGGTTCTGGGCATGGTTGGTGAGCAGAAAAATTAACAAACCATTTATAATCACGGAGCACACCTTCATTTACAATAATTTTAGGAGTATTATTCACAAGAAGCTTACGCTCTTTGCCTTGCGAAAAGCTGCGGCTATCATTACAGTTAGTACGAATGCAGCCAATGAAATAAAAAAATATGTCGATAGCCGTGTTCAAATAGTTCCAAATATTGTTGATGTGAGCAGTTATTCAATTGCCCCTTATCCACAAGGAACTGTAGCGATTGGTTTTTTAGGAAGCCTTTCAACATCAAAGAAAGGTTTGGATGTGCTGTTGCGTGTCTTATCAAAAACAAGGAAAGACTTTATCCTTTACATTGGCGGCGCAGGTGCGATGTCGGGAGCCTACAAGGAGTTAGCTAATGAATTGGATATTTCGGCTAAATGCAAATTTCTTGGTTTTGTTCAACCCGATGAAGTACCTGCTTATATGAATCATCTTCACTTCTTTGTCAATACCAGTCGTTTTGAAAGCTTCGGTATTGCAATAGTGGAAGCAATGGCATCAGGCCTTCCTGCAGTTTGCTTTGATAATGGAGGTCCTTCTGATTTTGTAAATCAAACCAACGGAGTACTCGTTGAAAATCAGGATGAAGAGAAATTGAAAAAGGCATTCGAATGGATGATAGAGAACTATCAAAACTACAATCGGGAGAAAATTAGAGCTTCAGTTGTTAACCAGTTCTCAAAAGAAACATTCCTCTCTGGAATTAATAAAATATATCAGGAGGTGAAGTAGGTTCAACTTTCAGAAGTCCTGGTCACTAAATCTCTAAAAATAATCTCATTCTTTTCTGCATTCAATTCTTTAGCGGCAAGAGAGGTATTTGTTTTGCATTGATCTATTTGGTCTATGGTTAGGTGTTGAATTATTTTTGCTAGCGACTTTGCCGTGAAATCTTCGGACACAACTCCAATCCCAAACGTCTCAGTAATCTTTTTCATCTCTGGAATCGGGCCAATTGCCAAGGCTATTCTGGCCTGGATACATTCAAAAAATTTGTTAGGAAGGGTGTTCTGATAGTTGAAATTTATTGGAGGAATTAATACAATTCCAATATCGTATTGATTAAGGGTTGCAATAAGTTTGTCGGTAGAAACCGAAGGAACAAATTGAATTTGTGAATTCTTTTTTGCAAGGCCTTTAAGTTTCTCAAGATAAATAATGTTCGATCGATGAATCGGTTCCATCAGCATTAAATCTAATGTGAACCGCTCGTCCAGATAGTCCATCATATCAAACATGAGTTCCAGCTTTCGCGATGGGTTAGCTATACCCTGGTGAACCAGTTTTATTTTCGACGCATTAGTGGCATTAGGCTGAATATCATAGAATCCCGGAGCGTTAGTAATAATTTCCGGCTTGATCTTGTAATGCTTCTCATATTCTCTGGCAATGCCTTCACCAATAGTGATCATTCCATCGACCTGTGGAATATACTTCGCACAAAAGAATTTGTTGAATCCTTGAAAAAATATTCGCCAGCTTAATTTGTTTTCAAAATGCCTTGGGGCATATTCGTGGGCGTCAAATATTATTTTGGCGTTGCCCTTGTACTGAAAAGCAAGGGGCAGGGCTTCAATATCGTTGGCAACAATCAAATCAAATGATTGTTTTAAAATGATGTGGTTCCCGTAAAGAAGTGGGTAGGCTTTTGAATAACGCTTCAAGAGGAGTAGTATGCCTGATATAGCTTTTCTTTTTAAACTAAGCCGGGGAGGACTAATTTTTATCAGTTCTAATTCGCTGTCCGCAGACTCGTAGCAAGCAGCAGTAATCTTAAACCCCATCTTTTTAAGAAAACCGATCTGCCTTTTTACCCGTGCATCTGATGTTAAATTACTAAAGGATATGACGAGTGCTTTCTTGTTCACCATTATTGATTCAAAATGCAATTTTAAGAAAAGCTGGTTTGGTATTTGCCTGATCGATTAAACTTCTTTCAATTATATTTGTCTTATGCACTTTAAATGCCTATGAGAGCTGCACTTTTAAAGGTTTGCCTTTTAGTTTTGGCGGCCGGTTTTCAGGCAGTCGCCTTAGGGCAATCTTTAGATGTTGTTAAGCCTACAGGGGCTTTTCTGGCCTTAATAATCGGAGAGTCAAAATATGATAATCCGAAGTTGGCATTGGATCATCCAGCGAAAGATGCTCAGAGATTCCGGGATCTGATTATTTCTAAATACTCATTTGAAGAGAAAAATGTACAGCTACTGCTTGACCCAAGCCGTCAGCAAATCTTAGCCGAACTTTTTAAACTTCGTAAAAAGGTCACCAGCAATGACAATCTCCTGATTTTTTATGCCGGTCATGGATTTTGGGATGATCAAGCTAATCAAGGATATTGGTGGCCTCGGGATGCTGCCATTGATGAGCCCTCCAATTGGCTTTCAAATAGTGATTTGAAAGAACAGATTCGAGGAATAAAATCCGCGCACACGTTACTGATTTCTGATGCATGTTTTAGCGGGGGCATATTCAAAACGAGAAGTGCTGCCGAAGCAATTCGCCAGGCATCATTGAATATTCAGATGCTGTACAAAATGCCCAGCAGACGGGCAATGACAAGTGGTACATTAACAGCAGTGCCTGATGAATCTGTTTTTTTTAACTATTTAGCGAAACGACTTAACGAAAATACTAATCCTTATCTCCCTTCACAGGAATTGTTCAGCAGTCTGAAGCAAGCGGTGATTAATAACAGCATGGTAGTACCTCAGGATGGCGTTATTGCCGATGCAGGTGATGAAGGCGGAGATTTTATTTTTATTTTAAGGAGCTCAACAGCGCCTTCAATGGTGAGCCCAACCCGGAACCCCACCCAAACCAATATCACACGGGGTGTCGCAGTAGAGGACCCATTTGAAAGCGGATCGGAAAATCTGAATAACAAGAAATTTGATGAAGCTTATTCAGATTTCACCAAAGTAATTTCACTGGATCCTAAGAATGCCAAAGCTTATATTGCTCGCGGGCAGGCTAGTTTTGGTTTAAAACATTATAACAAGGCTATCGACGACTTTTCAAACGCAATAGAATTAAAACATAATTTTTCCTGGGCCTGGTTGCTGCGTGGTCTGGCAAAAGTGGAAATGGGAAAATTAGGAGCTGGTATTATTGATTATAGTAAGGCAATTGAAATTAGTCCCCGGTATACAACAGCCTACAATAACCGTGGCATGGCTGAAATGCGACTGAAGAAATATGATGAAGCTATGGCCGACCTTACTGAAGCAGTCAGGTTGGATGCAAGGTATGTGCTTGCTCTGGATAATCGGGGAATTCTGAAAATAAGAATAGGAAAGCCCGAAGAAGCTCTCGTTGATTTGAATAAGGCAATAGAAGTCAATCCTAAATTTGCGGGCTCCTATGCGGATAAAGGAATGGCTGAATTAAATTTGGGCAAACTAACTGAAGCAGAAGCTGATATTCTAAAAGCACTTGAGTTGGAGCCATTGATGACTCGCGCTTTCAATTATCGGGGCCTCCTGGAGATGAAAAAAAACAATGTAGAGCAAGCAGTTATTTATTTTTCTAAGGCAATTGAAATTGCTCCAAAATATACAGATGTGTATCTTAATCGCGCAAGGGCATACATGGCAATAAAAGATTTTACCAATGCACTCAAGGATGTTAATTTGGTGCTCGAACTGTTTCCCAATAATTCTGAGGCCGCGGAACTCAAGGCAGAGATTCAAAAAGCAAAATAAATTATCGCCTTAGAATTTTTTCTGGATTCTCTTTCAAAAAACCTTCCCATGATTTTGATTTTGATTTTATTGTTCCGTTTTGATAGTGATGACAAACTGCCACGGCCAGGGCATCGGTCGAGTCAAGCAACTTTGGTAATTCTTTAATGGAGAAAATTTGCATCAGCATTTTAGCGACTTGCTCTTTGCTTGCGTTACCATTTCCCGTGACGGATTGTTTTACTTTTTTAGGCGCGTATTCGGTAATGGGAATCTCTCGATAGAGTGCAGCGGACATGGCAACTCCCTGGGCTCGCCCTAGTTTGAGCATAGACTGAATATTTTTTCCATAAAAAGGTGCTTCCAATGCAACTTCATCGGGTTTGTATTCATCTACCAATGCAAGTACCCGTTCAAATATTTTTTTTAGCTTCAATGCATGGTCTCCATACTTACCCATATTGATAACTCCAAATTGGATCACCGTCATCCGGCTGCCATTGATCATGATCAAGCCATAACCCATTACATTGGTGCCAGGATCCAGTCCTAGTATAATCTTCTCTTTCAATGGTTTTTTCTCAACTTTGCCCACGACTCAAACTTACATAATAAGAGACAATGACTATTTATTTTTTGCCTCTCTTCGGATTATATTTTGTGTTGCTCCTCGCGTTACGAGTTGGTTGGTCTTCTTCTGTTGTAAAAAGGGAAAAGCGCCTCGTGCATGAGCATTATTTTATTTCGATAGTTATTCCGGTTAGAAATGAGGAAAATAATATTGGAACATTAATGAACGGTTTAATAAATCAAAATTATTCAGCATTGGATTTTGAGGTGATAATCGTAGACGATCATTCGACTGATGGAACTTTTCGACGCATGAACGAATGTAAAGGAGTTTTACAAAACTTATCAATCATTACACTCCCTGAAAAGGAAAATGGAAAGAAGGCAGGCCTTTCGTGTGGAATTAATCATTCAAAAGGAAATATCATCGCAACGACAGATGCAGATTGCTTAGTACCTCCCGACTGGTTGACAATAATAAATTCAGCCTTTCAAAACCCCAAGATCAATTTGGCCGCTGGAATGGTTGCCATAGCTGATGAAAGAGAATTTTTTTCACGATGGCAGGCCATGGAATTTGCCAGCGTGATGGGTACAAGTGCTGGAATGTTTGGATTGAACAATCCAATAATGTGCAATGGGGCTAATCTTTCATTTCGGAAGGAAGTATTCAAAAAAGTAAGTGGGTATGAAGGCAACGAGCACATTGCATCTGGCGATGACGAATTTCTCTTGAGAAAAATTTCAAACCAGTTTCCTGGTTCTGTTCAAATATTGAACTCTATTGTAATCACTCAGCCGCAAAACTCTCTTAAAGAATTTTTTCAACAGCGCATCCGATGGGCGAGTAAGTGGAAAGAAAACCCCTCCATAGGAGCAAAACTTGGAGCGGTTTTCATTTTATGCATACAAGTGTCATGGATTGTACTCTTTCTACGGATTTCAATCGATAGTTATAAAGTCTCACTGGTAATTATTGCATTGAAAATCATTGGAGATTTATTTTTTCTTTTGCCATTATTTCGGTTCTTGAAAATTAAATTCAGGTTAATTCCTTTTTTGGGTTTGCAATTTCTTTACCCATTCTACGTTATTTTTATTGGTTTATTGTCGCCTTGGATAGGTTTTCGATGGAAGGCGAGAAAGATACTCTAGACAATTGAAACTTACTTGGTTGAATTTTGATAATTTTGATTAATGAAAGTTGAAACTGAAGTTGATTTTAAGAAACAAATCGAGCGGAAAGAGCTGGAACTAAGCGCGTTGCTTGAAATCACTCAGGCTATTAATAGCAACTTGCCTGAAGAATCACTTTATAAGATTTTCAATTTCACGCTTCGGTCCAATCTTCACATTAAGAAACTCGCGCTTTTTGTTTTTGATAAAGTATGGTCATGTAAAGTAAGCTTTGGTACACAAAATAACTACCAGAAGGCAAAACTTGATGAGAGAGTAAAAATGATCAAAAACATTCACCGGATGAGTGAATTTCCAGTGTGTGAATTCGATGAATTTGATTTAGTAATACCGGTTGCGCAAAAGTCGGATACGCTAGCCTTAGTTTTTGTTGGTGGCTTTGAAAACACGGGCAGTCACAATGACGAAGACCTAAGGTTTATTCAAGCTCTCAGTAATATCATTGTTGTTGCGATAGAAAATAAAAAATTGTTACGACAACAGTTGGAACAAGAGGCATTTCGTAAAGAACTTGAAATTGCCAGCGATGTTCAACGATTTCTATTTCCTGATACACTGCCGAATACTGAAAAGTTAAAAGTTGAAGCAAGCTATTTGCCTCATGATAGGGTGGGTGGTGATT
>Ga0207112_1156_pt2 | contig 15795 bp, 21 predicted proteins | sample Alteio_BWMinHeat_72_FD_153549 | JGI IMG/M metagenome (GOLD analysis project Ga0207112, IMG submission 153549) | Enriched cells from forest soil in Barre Woods Harvard Forest LTER site, Petersham, Massachusetts, United States -... | ecosystem: Environmental > Terrestrial > Soil > Temperate forest >...
GTCGTGACGCGAAATGTGCAGAAAGCAAGTATCAGCCCAGGCAATCTTCAAGGGGGCCTTCTTGCATTTCAGCGCATCGTATCTTCGTTACTAGCAGAAAGGGCCTTGTTTGAAGAGAGGACTTCGTCGGTCGACGAGGACCTAAAGCACAGTCATTTAACCTACCGGAAAATTTGTCTTGATACTGTGATGGGAGCCGCGCGAGGCATGGATCACAGCGAAGGCGCCCCGGAGCATAAACTTAGCAAAAGGGCCTCGTTTGAAGAAAGGCCTTCGTACGTCGAGGAAGTGAAGCGCAGACAATTAACCTCGCAAGAACTCACTTGATATTGATAAGAGCCGGGGATAGGCGCACACCTTTCGGTAGCGTTTTCAAGGGCATTCAAAATGAGACGGCCTCTAAACCTAAGTGTCGTAGTTCCCATTGCGGCGCGATTTTGAGCCGAGCCGGTCATCGCGAACTCTGACTCGCTGGAAGTTACCGCTTTCATTTAGAACCTTTGAGCGTTTAGAATACACATCCGATCCGATGCCATATCTTACTATAGACGAATTCAAGATCCTGCTCCGGTCGAGTTCTCTCGAAGAGATAACTCAGCGGCATATCTTTGATGGCGAGGCATTCTGTTTCCGAGCCAATCCGAAAGACTATCAACTCATGCGCAACCTGCTTGCGAAATCAATTCGTCTCTCGGCGGAAGCTTGCACGATTGTGGGAAGCGGTAAAACGGGTTTTAGCCTGGACCCCAAGAACCCCTTTATACCTTTTAGTACTGCTCGAGACATAGATGTCGTCGTCGTCGATTCTGGATTATTTGATGCATTCTGGTCGTATCTCATTAGCTGGAGTTACCCCCTCGGTCGATATGTCCCTCCAAACGATTATCGATGGCTCTCAACCCACAAAGACGACGTCTTCTGGGGTTACGTATATCCGGGGCTGCGGATACCGCGCTCGCCAGCCCTTCCACAGTTAATGGCCCCCATCCGGGCATTCTATTCGTTGTGGCAGAGCGCGTTCCAGGGCTTGGGCAGGTACCAAGCCTTCTCCGGCTTACGTATCGAGGGGCGCCTCTACCGTACGTGGGATCACGCTCGCGCATATCACGTGGAGGGCCTACGGCTAATCTTAAGTGGATTAGAGAGCACCAAGGAGCGGTGAGGAAATGAGCACAACCCCGACTGAGCGTGTCGATGATAAACTCTTCAACTCCACCGAGCACCCGGTGAGTTGGTTTCGGGATAACTATCGATCAGGGGCTCTACGTATCAAACCTCCTTATCAACGGAAGCCTGTCTGGAGTCCTAAACAGAAGTGCCGACTAATTGAATCGATTCTGTTAGGAATGCCAATCCCCGAAATCTACATCCAGCATACCGTTATTGGCGACGAGGACGAGACGTCCTTTGCGGTAGTTGACGGACAACAGCGCATAAGAACATTAGTGCAATTCATCGGTGTCGAGTACGATCCCGCCGAGGTTCAACACAACAAGTTCCCTCTCGACGAGCTCGACGAGGAATCGGCTTGGTTTGGTCTACGATTCGAGAAGCTATCACCTGACGACAGAAAGAGACTCTTATTGTACCGATTCGGGGTTAGATATCTGAATACTGAGGATGACAGGCTCGTACGAAATATCTTTGAACGGCTCAACGCTTTCACCACGCCGTTGAGTCCGCAGGAGGTTAGGAATGCGCGATATACTGGACCATTTGTAGAGTTAGTTACTGCTCTTGCCGATAGCGAATATTGGATTGAGAATCGCATCACGACTCCTGCGATGATCCGCCGAATGAAGGACATTGAGTATATGAGCGAACTGATTATCGGTATTCTTAATGGGCCGCAGAAGGGAAGCGCCAGTGCGATCGATGAATTCTACCAACAGTACGGTACGTACGACGAGGAGTTTCCGGATCAGAAGCGCGCGGAACAGTACTTCAACACGGCTCTCGGAGTGATACAGGCCTGCCTTCCAGATGTCCGTGCGACCAGATGGCAGAACCGAACTGATTTCTACACTCTTTTCGTGTGCATCGCCTCATTATTACAAGATTCACTTCAGCCCCATGACGAGGCTGCTCTCGCGAAAGCCATTTTAGCATTCGGTAAGGACGTCGACGAATTACGGGCTGAAAAATTGAAACGTCCGTCGAAAATGGTAAGACTGTATCTGAACGCGGCCGAGAAGGGAGCGAACGACAAGAAACGAAGAGCGGATCGCCATACCGCCCTCCTTTCCATTATTAAACCCTTTTTCATTTCGAGGACTACTTCAAAGAAGACAGCCAAATGATCAACGGACTTGCCCGCTATAAAATTTTTGAGGTTGATGCGTTCGAGTGGCTCGCCGACAGGGGAGCAAACAGCATACAGGCAGTAGTTACCGACCCGCCTTACGGCCTTGTCGAATTCAGTTTAAAGGAACTTGCAAAACGGAAGAACGGGAAGGGCATCTGGAGGCTACCCAATCAGTTTGACGGCCATGCTCGCCAACCAACGCCGCGCTTTACGGTTCTCAAGGCATCTGACCACCAAAAGATTCAAGAGTTCCACCAACGTCTCGCTTCCTTACTGCTCAGGGTTCTCGTCCCAGGCGGGCACGCTGTGATTGCCTCGCAGAACTTGCTTTCGCACTTCTCGACTTCGGCATTCTATGAAGCCGGGTTCGAGGTCCGCGGGCAAATCGCAAGAGTAGTCAAGACGCTTCGTGGGGGCGACAGACCAAAGGGCGCGCACGATATCTATAGAGAAGTTTCGGTGGCGCCGCGAACATGCTTCGAACCTTGGTTGATCTTTAGGAAGCCGTGTGAAGGTCGCGTTAAGGACAATTTGGCGAAATGGCATACTGGTGCTTTTCGACGACCGGAAGAGAACGTCCCGTTTAGTGACCTCATCTGGTCGAGCCCAGCAAGGCCGCCGGAGAGAGAGATCGCTCCGCACCCCTCAGTTAAACCTCAGGCGTTTATGCGACAGCTCGTCAGATCGGTGTTGCCGCTTGGGCGGGGCGTCGTGCTTGATCCATTCATGGGCTCTGGGGCAACAATCGCCGCTGCTCAGTTCTGCGGCTACAAGAGCATCGGGCTTGAGGTCAACCCGGAGTACTTTCAAATGGCGGAGGACGCAATTCCCAAGCTTGCCAAACTGCGAGTCCAGAACCCTGCATGAATGGAATTCAAAGTGGAAGTCGAGTCCCCGCTGCCATCCTTAGCGAGTTAATTGCTTGTTCTATCTTTCGATCGCCTGGCGTTCCTGCTGGATCAATTTGAACAAGGACGGTCTATATTGGATGCGTGGCAGACAAAACTGTGGGGCTAGCAAATATGCGCCGCGCATATTTAGGAGTGCTGATCCGCCAAGCATGTCGGCCACCGTCAGCCCTTACAACTACGTGGCCGTAAACGACGGACCGCGATTCTGCTCTTGACCCTCCCAGTGCCACCGCGAGGCACATGATCACAAAAGCAGTTACCCTCGGAATAGTAGACAGAACTCCGTAATTCCAGGTTGCCCTAATGCGGAGCATCAGGAGATGCTGCCTTCTTTAGTAAGACACTTCGACTTTGGGCATCTTGTGCGGATTAAGCCCGAGTCTTTCGAGGTACTCAGCCATCGCTCTTACAGCATGCTCTTCGACTGAGCCATGGGTAAGGCCCAAAACCGTAAGGTTGGCGGCCAGCTCTGCCGGCAACTCAATCGTTAGACATTCACCATCGTCACCTTGGCCCGTGTTCAATTCTAGTTTCATAAGCTGCTCCTTCGACCGGTTGGCCACATTTTTCAAATCGAATTGACTACCCGAGGCTCGATCGGATCATCGATTTATTGCCATGATACCGTTAACAACTATAGCATGAAGCAAATGTAGACATCTACAAATATTTGTATCATGGCTTATAAGAAAGGATAATCCTGTGGATTAGGCGGACTAATACAGTCTGCTTAGGACGCCTTCGGCCCTGAAGCTCGCGGATACAGTGGTAGGAGCAGCGTAATTAATGCGTAATTAATAGGTGATCCGGGGCTCCCTGTTAGGATCCAACCCGTTGTCGCGTAGGAAGTCGCCGATTAGTCTGTTAACCACCTTGGTTTTTGACACACCATTAATGGCGCAGTAAGCGGCCAGATTCCTGTCCAAAGTCTCTGCAACGTTATAACTAACCTGGATTCTTTTGATCTTTGAATCTTGAGAGGACCCGTTGCCGTTCTTTATTGGGACCGCGACGGAGTGGTCGGAAGATTTGTCGCCATTCCTCATCGCGGCTGACGGAGAAGGACGGTGAGCGTGCTCAGCCTCCGGTGACGAAGCGCCATTCGTGCCCTTTGCTGCTGCCTTCATAATCTGTTCCTCCTGAACGTTCTGCATAATCCTTTAAACTTTGTGCGAATTCATCAAAGTCAATTTTCGTGCCGTCGTTTCAGGACGGCATAGACACTATCGCAGGAGTGGTTGCCTACCTGCCTAGGGGATCAAAAGACGGCAAAAATATCACAAAACTCGGCATATAAGAAACAGGTTTCATTCATTTTGCGAATTAATTAAATCAATTTTCATTCAATCTGCCTTGAATAGATCTCTATATCACAATAAAGCTATACATCAATAGGATGCGCAGAGAACTATCAGGGCAGGAGGTAGTGAGCGAACCGGCGGCAGAGGGGCAGTTGGAAGTCGCGGAGGTGCCGGAGCCGCAGCCAGCGGGAAAGCGGATTCGACGGACAGAAGCCGAGAAATGGCGGCGGCACAGTCGAGTGAGGAGCTTGCGTTCATAGCGACTGGACCCCGGATGTGTTGGGGCTTACGACGGCTTAATCGGAGAGTCCAGCACACCCGGCGGTTGCCTCATGATCACTGCAGGCTAAATAGTGCGGGTCTGCCAAAATCTTACTAACTCTGGATACGTCATTTCCTCCGGGTTGTAGTCTGCTGCGGAATCGAGAGTTGTCGAGATCGTGTGTTCTCATCGCGCCATCTCCTCATCGTCATCACCTCACCTCATAGCGATAATCGCTCGCATTTTTCGCTTAGAGCGTCGGCGGCGTCAGGCATCGGCCACCCCCTATTCCTATTTCTCACGTCGTTAAAAACGACTACGCGCGCTTTTTCGCCTTCGCGGGAGGAATAGACCCAAACGCCCGCGTTGGCAGGGAAAGGACATCAGATGTGGGCTTCTCGTGTAAGCATACAATGTTGTAATACATATGCCTCGCCTTGGGTGCTTTCAAAAGTAGCCGCTGTTTGCATAACCAAACCAAGAATGACCCGCCGGAGAAATAGCCGAGCAAGAAACCGGTAAGCATTGAGAGGGCTGCACATCAGGCCGGCGGCGGTCGCCTCAGCGTCGCACTATCTTGGGAACTTGCTGGCGCCAATTGCGAGCCGGGTGCAGCGCGCCGCGTCAGAGCTGGAATCGCGCGCAGTGACATAAGCTCGATGCTCACGCGAGCAATTACGCTGCTTTGAAGGACCACAAGCGGCGATTTTGAGCTTGTGGCGCGGGGCGTGAGCAACGCCGAAGAACATCGTCTTTATTGGTTCGACCGGAGGCGACAAAGACTGGATTAGCCCTTGCCTCAAAAGCACCGGAAGACAGGACGCCGGACGGTTCATCCGCGCCCAGCACTTGTTTCATGAGATGTACGCGTTTCGGTAGCCGACCGCTCGACGCGGCAAGTTCTTCAGACTGTCACGCGCCCTCGGTGCCTTGCAAATCGATGGAACTCAGCTAAGTTACGCTCAGATCAGTCACATCTTCTTCAAGCTGTTGGAGGAGTGCTACTATTGCTGCCTTATGTGCATTCCACTCGGCTCTAAGTCTTCCGCAAGTCGATGAACTCACCCAAGACTTGCCGCCTCTGCTCACGACCTCCGCTAGACGGCGTGCGCGAATGATCGGCTTGACCTAGTTGTTCCTGGTGAACTGCTCTCTCTTCCCTGCTCCGACTCTTGTTTCCAGTCCCGATCACTGTAACCTCTAAGGCGTATAAGCAGCGAACCCTGGATGATCAACGGCGATGGTCTGCTTTTGCCGCCCGCGCATTCCTATGTAGTGGAGGTTGTTGGTAGGTGGTACAAAAGGCGGTCTTTCCTGCCCGAACCAAATCCGTCCTGCTTGGCGATGTAATCGGCGATCGCCCTGCGGACGTGCTCGCCCTTTGGGACGCCGGTCTTAAGAGCCAACGCATCAAGGTTGTCAGCCAACCCGTCTGGTAAGACGATTTCGATATCGTTGCGATCGGCGCGGGGGGTGTGTACGGTCCTCGCCATCGGCATTTACCTCCCTCCAGAAAGCTTAGGGTATCACTGTGAATCCTTAATCCGGGGCTGATTGAATAAACTAACACTGTTTATACTTTACCTCCCTGTAGCAAACAAATCAAATGAAAATGTTTAAATGAGAGCACTTAATGCGAACCTCAACATTTAGTTACAAGCCAACTATCAATAGCTGAGGGTTAAATAGGTTAGCTTGTAAGCGATAAACGAAGAAGGCCTCAGCGTTTCGGGAACGAAAGCTGAGGCCTTGTACATACAAAAGCTGTTGTTGGGCTTTTTCAATATGATACTCTTACCTTCGGCTTCTTGTGCGGATTGAACCCCTCCTGCTTGCCGATATAGTCGGTAATAGCCCTGCGGACGTGTTCTCCTTTGGGTATGCCAGTTGTCAGCGCTAATGCATCAAGGTTATCGTTCAGCACTTCAGTTAGAAATACAGTCGTCCTCGCGATCTTCGCATTGCCTTCATGCCCGTTAACGTTCTTGCTGTTGGTCGAGACACTAAGAGCGTTTTCCTTACGCATAATATTAGCTCCTTTCTCTGCGCGTTGTTGATGTACAGCCATATCGATGACCGAGACTCCCGTCAAAATTCCGGGGTGCTTCCGTCTGCTCGTGACTTATGACGTCGCGCGGTGAGGCTCGCCTTTGGAGAGAACTCCGAGGAGACGCTAGAGGCGCCCACGCAAGAGGTTCCGGCCTTCTGAATGTTAATCCGTCGAGCGGACTTTCCCCCTTCAGCATATGATTAAAACATCAGTAGGTCGTCACTAAATGACCACCTTGACATTAATATACTCCTCGTTCAGTTTAGTGTCAACTGCCGCGATTGCAATACTTTTGCTAAGTTCCTTGCAACTAGCTTGCAACTTGCGCGCCAGCCAATTAGAATTTCGCGTTTGCCATTTAGGTCTCTAAGCCTCGAAGTCAACTTTGCACTCAGAACAGGAAAATAAAAGTATGCATGGGAGAAAGTGGAACGATGCTAAGGTAATGTATGCTTGCCTCAAACTACCTGATGACCCAGAAGCCGGCGAAGCAACTCGCAAGCTCATTGAGGATCGCACTGGCCTCGGGAAATGGAAGGTGCTGCGAAGTCTGAAGAGGTTGCAGACAATTGGTTGGGTCACGTTAGATGCCGAAAAGACCGGCCATACTGGCCGCGATTGCTATATTGTGAAGGAAGAGAATCATATTACCAAGGCGGCTACCGCCTGGGTGATGGAGAAAGTAATTAATCAGCAGCACTCTCGCAGTACCGTAAACCTGAGTAAGTTGCTTAAGCGCTTAAAACCCCCGAACCGGCTCTCGCGCCTTAGAAAGAAAAGTGTCCTCGAAGAGAAGATTAGCTTCCTCCGAGAACAATCTTATATCGAGGATGCGGACGAGCCTGGAATGATTACGGTGTGTGACAAGACAATTGAGCAGCGGCTATACATTGAGCTCCTCGCAGCGGATCTACGGCTGTCAAATCTGGCGAAATATGAGTTCAGACACACTGGTCTTCGCCTAAACTCTGGCGGAACAAAAGAAGAAGCGATGGCGAAAAACGAGAAAGGGGGAAAGTCGCGTCAGAAGCACCAGGATCCCTCGACCACTTAGCCCGTATGGCCTTGTTTGCTTGACCGTCCACTCAGTCTCCCTGCGTGTCGTCTAATCTAATATTCGGAGGTGAGTCGGACACCTCGGCGGCTCGCGCAGCGCTCATACCGATTCCGCACTTAGGGGAAATCGTAAGATCTTTCCCCATAGTCGTACTTGTTGACGATGGTCTGGATCTGCCTGCCTGAGAACTCCCAGGCATGGCGCGGCACAGGGAATCAAGCCGGTAAAAGCAGTGCTTTGATTTTGGACATGCCTTTCTTGAGTTGGTGTCAAATGAGGTCGCGTCGGCCGTACATGAACAGAACCCCGATCCAACGAATCGGGGTTAGGGTTGGACAGCTATTTGCACTTGCCCTATCTGTCTGGTATGGCAATAGCGGGCCGCCGTGAGGATCAATAGGAAACTACGATCTTTGGCTTCCTTTTGGGATCGAAGCCCTTCTGCTTCCCTATAAACTCGCTAAGCGCTTCGCGGACGATTTCCCCCTTTGGCCTGCCGCTCACCAAAGCCAGAGCGTCCAGATTTTCATTTAGGGTTTCTGTCAGAAATACAGTCGTCCTGGCTATCTTGGCTCCTGGCTCAAGTGAGTGAAAGTCATTACTACCCGCTGCTACTGCCGAAGATTTCTCTTTTCGCATCCCATAATTCCTCCGTTGTCACAACATATAAGCATTAGGCTACCGCGAGGAAGAGTTTCCACCGTGATAGCCTCAGAGCGCCGTCCTAACCTCCTTGGTGTCCAGAGTCATACGTATTACTTGACATCAAGTGTTGGCACGCGCACGCTTAAGCAGTATCCTACGGTTGCTCGCGCTAAAAGTCAAGATTAAAAATGCAAAGTTTCCTTTTTTAAGTGTTGGGGAATCGCGCTCTCATGATTAATTTCCGAGACGACTGATTTTTTAGTTGTCTAAAAAATGATAAACCCTTAAAATTGGCCATTCGAGTTATCTATGGCTCATAAAAGCAACCTCAAGATTCCAAGAGAGACTTTCCATCTTCTCTCCGCTCTTTACCCCAGGTTGGCCACCATTCTCAGTAAGCATGGGGTGAGCGTAAATGACTTCTTTCTGCTTTCCTATGTCAAGAATCTAGGCAAAGAGCGCGCCAATGGGGAGATCTGCGTATTAAGGACCGCTATTAGTGGCCATTTGGAACATGTGTTAAGCGACGGTGGAATGACAGGGCGCATCGAATCTTTAGAGAGTAAAGACCTTGTAGATAGGGGGCGACTCAAGCCAGGTGAAAAGGAGGATCTCTTTAAAACGTCAGCCGGAAGGAAGGAGATAGTTATTATCACCACCAAAGGCCTCAAATTATTAGATGACTTCAATGATTCAGTGGACGGACTTTTTCAAGACATTACTGAGGGCGTTGGCGATACTTACCTTAAGGTTTTTTTAAAAACGGTTAAGAAAGTCTGCCAGATGGGCCTGGAACGTCTAGCGCCGAAAGACAGCCAGGGCAATACCTCTTTTTAAAGCCGTTACGTAAAATCGCTCGTCTCCGAGATGGGCGAGGAATCCATCAACGGCCTCGACCCGGTCGTGTCGGTCTGGTTTAGCCCTTATCTACGCGTCGCCGCCAGCGCCCATTTGAGCCGGGCGTTGGTGGCCCAACCGAGTGTTCCCGCAATCTGCGATACATGCCATGTTTTGCCGCCCCAATCGCGCTTGATCAGCGCGGCCACCGCTCTAGCGGCGCTGCAAGTCGTCACCACTGCCACATCGGCCGGAGTCCCTCATCACTGGGAGATGGATGCCGATGGTGAAACTATTTTGAGCCACGGGGCAATCCGGAGCCATTTTTCCCTTGTATCGTGAAATTGTTCCGCAGCCGTGAGCCCTGGCTGATCAGGATGGAGAGTTGGCAATAGCACCATGACCACCTGTACCGACCGGGTTGGCGGAGGGATCTGTTTGAGTTTGCCGCGCAAACACTCCTCTTTTCCATCGGAGATAATCAGAGCGCGGGTTGGTGCCGTCTTCATTGATAGATTCATAACAAGATCCCAGATGGCCGTGCAGCGGGATTTATCGGCAGTTGGCTGCGCGAGAATATGAGCCTTAGCCTGGTTGAATAGCGTGACAAGTTCTTCCCGATACTCCCGTTGTGCGGATCTCAGGAGCTCGTTACATCGAGTCTCAGCTTGCTGCTTTTTGTTCTGCTCCCTGCCTCTTTTGAGCCGTTCGAGGTCGCTCACTGGCAGATCGCCGCACGCTGGCTTTTTGAACGACGGTACGTCGAGATTATAGAACTGCGTGGGCAGCCACCCGTTATCTGAGAACACAAAGAAGGACCACCGCCCAACGTTCCATTTCAATGTCAGATCCGGTAATTGGCTGGCTACGCTCCTAATGGCTATTTGGCGATGCTCTTGTTTCATACTAATTGTTTCGTCTATATGAAGTTCGCCTTCCGGCTGCTCGTCCACGTTGGTGACATTGTCCACGTACTGGGCCGCTTGCGTAGGCCGGGCGGCTTCTACCTCGCGTTTAACGCAGGAATTACAAATCACCGCGATTGCAAGGACGACAAACAACGGACTGATTTTGCCAAGAAAACCTTTCATTTTAATCCCCTCCCAACAAATCGAAGAAAGAGGGAGCTCACGCTCCCTCTTTCGATTCGGGTCTTTTGAAAGCAACAGGGGCCGCCGGTACGCTGAACGTAGGTTGCAACCTTGACAGCGCCTGTTCAACAAACCCCTTGAATGCCTCGAGCCGTCTTTCCAAATTCTCCGCCGCGTCGAACTCCTTGGTCAGTTTCTTGGACCAGCCAAAGAGCGCCGAGCCGAGGAACGCCACCGCCGCGAGCGATGGAAGAAGAAGGCTGAGCAGACCCGTAGACATCCAGAACACATAATCCCAAACAGGCGAGTCGACCTCGCTCCTTATGGCCAAAATCGCAAGCGTCACGAAGACCGCGACGGCGAGCCCTAGGACCGCAATTGTAATGCCCATGACGCGGGCCGCCTTCTTTCCTTCATTTTCATAGTCTCCCAGCTTTGGGGCTAACACCACTTTAGCCGCGAATGTCAAAGCTATGGCTACCCCAATACCCACTACGGCTCCCGCGATGGGCGACAATTGCGTCTTCATCTGCGTCAACACAGCTCCTAAAAACGCCTCCAGGCCAAAAACGAACCACGCTCCCACGAACAGGACAGATGCGGCGAGCGTATGGTAGTACAAAGGATGAGGATCCAAGTTGTCGCTTGATATCTGAGTCAGCCACTCCGACCGTTTTTCTCGGTATGTTTCGGCGACTCTGGACTTCTTCCTTCTAGCAGATTCCAGCGCTGTCTTAACCCATGCGAGGGCGCTCCGATAAAGCTGGACTGCCGAATCTGGGTGCCCGGCCGTTTTAAGATCGAGACACCACTTTCTGAGCTCACTCTGAATAGCCTTCATAATGGACCTCCCTGATTTGTCAACCCCCGATTTGAGCGCGTTCGGGGGTCTAACTCACTCCTTACTTGAAAGAAACTTACCCCCTAACCCTTGTTCGCTGGCAACAGGGTACACAACTTCTAGCTTAATGTCAACATAAGAAATGCAACCATTAGCATATCTATGTCGTCCCGTTGGATTGACCGCACTGCAGGCAAACAATGCATCGCGCCTCGGTTCCAACACTAAATGCGGCGGCCTTAACAAACGATGGGCGAGTAATCAGCGTGATCTCGGCGCGAACAAGGGGCCGTGCTCCGATGTCGCGCCGTAGGTCGGCGGCGGCGCGACCCTGTGGTGCTCCGCGGGCTGAGCCGGAAGACTGGCCCTCGCACAGCGTTGGCAAAGCGACGCTGGTCAACGCCGCCATCCCGAAGGGTGCTTGCTCCCAACTACTCGTTCGCTCTGTAGATCCATTAAAGCTCAATAATCAAGTTGACAAGCATTTAAGTCTCCGGTACCTTGTGGTTCGAGGTATAAGACATTGGAAGCCGAGGTATCAAGGACAAACGGAAGTTGTGGAGACTGACGGCGCAAAGCACCTATTAGCCTCTGATCCTTGTCCGCGGCGACCGAGGAGGTTTGGACAAAGAACCCGTAAGCCGTGCGCCTCAATACCGGAGACTACCTTCCATGAAAAAGGCAAATTTGCCAAAGATTTGTTTCCTAGGGTTTCTGGCATTGCTAGCCGCATCAATTGCAAGCGAAGCCAAACAACAAAACGATGGTTCCCAGGGTCAACCGCCCGCGCAAGGTCAGGCGCAAAGCCAACAGGATCCGAAAGTCGAGCTCAAAAACATCCAGGTGCTGAAAGGGATGACGGTCGATGAGGTGTACGGATTGATGAAGACCTGGGTTGACCAGCTCGGCATCGTCACCCCGACCGGGCTGCACTGTAGTCCCTGCCATGCTGACGGACTAGTAACCGAGACCGCACGCAAAAAGATCGCCCGCTGGATGCAGAGCGAATACGTCAATGGCCTGAAACATAAGGATGGCTCTACCGTAAGCTGCAAAGATTGCCACCACGGCGAGCTAAACCCTTTGCGCACAAAACCGTTTGAGCACACGGGCGGCGATAGAAAAGGATTACTGGTTCTTAATGGCATGTCGAACGGCCAGGTGAATACGGTAATGGAGGGCTTCGCAAAGGCGCTCGGCGTGAAGTGTGACTATTGTCATGCAACGGATTTCAGCGAGAACACTCCCAAAAAGGAGATCACCCGATACATGCTGACAGCCTATGCCGGCAATCTGGTAAAGCAGGGCGGCGCGGCCGTGACCTGCAACGATTGCCATCAGGGGCATCCCAAGCTTTTAAGCGTATTGCCGTTCGCGCTTCGGCAGCCGCAAAAGTCACCGCCATATTGAGTTAGGAGCTGCACGGTTAACACGCGCGATGTCCCGCGAGCCATCGATAGGCGCCCGCTACGAAGCCGTGAACCAATTTGCGCTTCCCATGGGGCCACACGCTTCCAGCGTGCTCTTCGCGGCAACCCTTTGGTATGTCCCGACGCCGAAGGGGGTCAGATGCAATAGCCGGTCGGAACAGCGCCCAACGCCCCTAAACGCCCAAACGCCCGCCCCGGCTTGCGACTTTCGTTTATTTTCGGTATACTTTCGGGGTGTCTGTCTGGGGCAAAGAGGCGGCGCGGTCACGTTTGCACGCGCAGACTGCCGCCAAGAACGCTTTCGCTATACACTACTCTGCGGCTTCCACGGCGCGCGCCTTTTTCGGGCCAAACATAAGATTCATTACCTGTGGCTTTAAGGTTGACGCGGTTTTGGAACCTTGTTTTTGACGCGGGTTAAATACATGCAAGTGTTGAAAACATTCGCGGCGAAGCCGATTTAATACGAGTTAAATAGGTTGGCCCACTTGTGATCTCGCGCACTCATTGTCCTCGATAGAAAAGAGTGAATTCACGGTGAGTCGCGTTCGTCGCCTTGTTGTTTCCGGAATCATGCTTCTTGTTTATTGCTCGTCAGCGCGATCGCGGCATCAGCCCAACAGCCCGCGCCGCTTCGTCCTCCGGCCGTTCCGCTCATCACCCACGATCCCCGCTTCAGCCTTTGGGCTGTCGACGAAAACGTTGACCGCTGATTGGTGCAGACACTGGGAACCGTCAGCGCGAACTGCACTCGCAGACAGTGGCCATTGGGGATGGGCTGAGATACGTCACCCTTTCCATCCGCTTCGGGGCGAACGCTTCCCGGTTAGATCAAAACTGAAACTCCGCGCGGCTGAAACCGGCGGGATCTCAGGCAGATTTCCTCCCTCCCTGGCTCCTTGTAGTCGCGCCTGCGGGGATCGTTCCGGTTTAGGAACGATCCCCGTTTCAAGCTCCGGTGAAACTGCTGCCCGGGCGCTTTGCTACGCGTGCGGCCGGTTGGCATTGCCCTTGGCTGCCGGCGGGTTGTTCGGCTTCGCCGGAGGATTGCTTCTGGCGGGAGGCGGGTTATTGGGTTTGGGCGGCGGCGGGTTGTTCGGCTTCGCCGGCGCCGGGTTTACCCGTCTCGCAGGAGGAGGATTATTCGCCTTCGGAGGCGGCGGGTTATTCGGCTTCGCCGTCGCTGAGTTGCCTGGTCTCGTCGGAGGCGGATTGTATGCTTTATTCCCGCCTGCTGACGAAGGCTTGTTTGGACTGGCCGCTCCGGGCGATCCGGTCTTACTTGGATTCGTGGCGCCGGTCGAACCCGGCTTGTTCGAACTGGTCGTCCCGTTAGAGCCCGGCTTATTCGGATTGGTCGTTCCACTAGAGCCTGGCTTGTTCGGATTTGTGGTGGCCGTCGAGCCTGGCTTATTTGGATTGGTCGTTCCATTGGACCCTGGCTTGTTCGGATTCGTGGCGGCCGTCGAGCCCGGCTTATTCGGATTGCCGACACCCGGCGAGCCCGGCTTGTTGGGATTGGCTGCTCCGTTAGACCCTGGCTTGTTCGGATTGGTCGTCCCGTTAGAGCCTGGCTTGTTGGGATTGGCCGCGGCCGTCGAGCCCGGCTTATTCGGATTGCCGGCACCCGGCGAGCCCGGCTTGTTGGGATTGGCCGCTCCGTTAGACCCTGGCTTGTTCGGATTGGTCGTCCCGTTAGAGCCTGGCTTGTTGGGATTGGTCGTTCCGTTAGACCCTGGCTTGTTCGGACTGGTCGTTCCATTGGACCCTGGCTTGTTCGGATTCGTGGCGGCCGTCGAGCCCGGCTTATTCGGATTGGTCGTTCCATTGGACCCTGGCTTGTTCGGATTCGTGGCGGCCGTCGAGCCCGGCTTATTCGGGCTGGTCGTTCCGTTGGACCCTGGCTTGTTCGGATTCGTGGCGGCCGTCGAGCCCGGCTTATTCAGATTGGTCGTTCCGTTAGACCCTGGCTTGTTCGGATTGCTCGAAGCCGTCGACCCCGGCTTATTCGGGTTGGTCGTTCCGTTAGACCCTGGCTTGTTGGGATTTGTGGCGGCTGTCGCGCCCGGCTTCCCTGCCGACGTTGCTCCGGAGCCGTTCTTGCCAGCCGTACCGGGTGAGACAGGATGCGGCACAACGAGCCCGGCCCGTGCGGGCACGATCGGCTTGCCGGTGGGTACAGTCGCCGACCGCACCGCCGGGCTGCTCACAGGCTGAGTCCGTGACCGCAGCGCCGCGAGGGTCGCGTTATCCACGGGATGTCCCGGATTGGCCGCCAATGCCTTTTGCCGCGCCGCAAACGAAACCGGCGGTGGCGGAGGCGTGGCCTTGACGCATACGGTCCGAGTCAGCACCTGCGCGGGCGGCCGCGCCACTGCCCTTCCGGTTCTGACGCCGCCCAGGCAGCTTGCCGGCTGTGGCGCTACCGCACACGTCGTCCCACACCTGACCGTCGATATCGTCGAAGTCGGAACCACTACGCAGGTCTTGGTGACCGAGCTCCCGCCGCAGAACGTCGACCGCGACACCGCGGTGCAGGCGCCCGGAACCCTCTGGTTCACGTAGGTCACGGTTCTGGAGTAATCAGTAATGCTTACAACGTTGACGTGGGCGAAGTTCACACGCTGGAAATAGGTGTTGGTGCAACCGCATGCGGGCACATACGGCTCGTGCGGACCAAGCGGAAACCAGCAGACGCCGCCGCCCCCGAGGTTCAACGACGAGCTCCAACCGCCCCCGCCCGCGAAGCCGCACAATGCAGGCGCGTAACAGGGCTCCTCGACGCGGGTTCCCGGACACCAACCCCACCGTCCGCCAAACTGGCTCCAACGGCCGTAGTGGCAGGTCGCGAAGCCCCATGGCTGTTCGTCCACCCAGCTCCAGCCCCAGGATTCACGCCAGGTCCAGCGGCCAGAGCGATACGGCGCCCAGCCATCCTCGATGCCGGTCGGGAACCAGACCGGGCCGAATTCACTCTGCCCTTGCCATGTCCCATGACCATCCAGGTCCTCACAGCCGATCATCTCGCGAGACACATACTTCAGGCAGGTCAGGTTCTCCTCGCG
>Ga0207112_1164_pt1 | contig 15539 bp, 11 predicted proteins | sample Alteio_BWMinHeat_72_FD_153549 | JGI IMG/M metagenome (GOLD analysis project Ga0207112, IMG submission 153549) | Enriched cells from forest soil in Barre Woods Harvard Forest LTER site, Petersham, Massachusetts, United States -... | ecosystem: Environmental > Terrestrial > Soil > Temperate forest >...
GTCGTTCTATTATCAAAATACATTCCCGAAGATCCTCGACCGTTTTGCGATCATCGGTCAGCAGAATATTCGATTGGTTAGCGAAGCGAAAGCGCTGCGGCTCATCGTGCGATTGAAAACAAAAGAAGAGGGTGAAGAGCGGATGAAGGAGATCGAAGATATGCTGGCAACACTTACGCCAGATACATCGACAGTTAATGAAGGATTGCAACTTGTTTGATTATTCGCTCAGTTCGATCACCTATTTCTACGAAATAGATCCCTTCTTCCAAATTTGAAGTGGAGAGAGTGAGGGTATTCATGCCAGGAACGGCGGGATACACATTCTCATAATGAATGCGGCCTAAAACATCGCGCAGTGCAATAGTCACGCCGCTTGCGACCTGCGATCGGAACGTAACAAGCAGATCAGATTCTTGCGGGAATACAGAGACCGAAGTTAGCAGCGGTTCCTGACGTAATGCGCGAACGAGATTACTATCGCCGCACTGCGGCGCAAGCTGGATCTCGATCGAGGCCGGCGCGACCGCGGAGGCAAGCGTGCATTGTTCATAGGTTGGATCGGAGGGAGAGAAGGTGACGTTCGTAAGCGCAATAGGAGTTGAAACTGAATCGGAGAGAGAAGTCTGGAATTGTACTGAGGCGATCGGTTGGCCTGATGTGATGATCGATCCATTGCTTCGGGTACATATCATGTCGATCACTCCTAACGAAGAGGTCTCCTGCACGTTCCAACCCGAAAGTCCCGAAGCGGATCCAACCTCCGTCAGAACATTCCCGTTAAATTTCACGATGCAATGCATAGATTGAAGACCGCTCGAAGCGGAAACAGCATCGTTGAAAAACAACAGCGGGCTTGTCATGCCTCCTGCAATGGGTGTTACCGTCGAACCGGCATTAAGGGCGATGCCGACACGCACCGTGTCAATGGGAATGATAGTCCCGGCAACTGCGACCGAATCGTTGTGGCCGGTTGCATCGAGTGTAACGATCGTGTCACGGATCGGTGATATGATGCTTCCATCGCCACTAAAATAGATCTTTGTTGAAAGCGTGGAATCGGCAGGAATGGTAAGAGGCAGTTTGAACGTAGCGATAGAAAAGTGCGATGGAGCAGAACAAAAGGAGAGACTATTCAGTGTGACGGGAACACAACCGGAATTACTCACTGTGATCGTTGCGGAGTCTAAGTCACACGGGCGCGCGCTGAACGATGTTCTGCTCATGGAAAGCAGCACAGGTTGTGCATCGTCGCGAATAGAAATATGAAGTGTAATAGTCGTATCAATTCCAATGCCTTTTATATGAATAATTCCACCAACAGCTCCAGTGCCTGAGGGAGAATAGGATATGTTGAATTTTTCGGTGTCGCTCGTATGGAGCACCCTTGGGAATGCTGGCGAAGCTGTAATGTTCACAGCGCCGGTTCCGGAATATGTGACAGAGGTGATAGAAATGGAATCGCAGCCCGTCTGCGCGGTAATAAGAATGGCCGTATCAAACACAGAGCAAGCCGAAATGCTATCAACAGTGATGACATCAGTGCTTACGAACACTTTCATCGGCGTAGCACGAACTGATCCTGTCATTGGGATCAATACGGATTTTTGTGATCCGCCATTGTTCAGGATGAGACCGATCTCGTCTGAATAATCGCCTTGTTTCGAACTTCCGTATAGTGCTATAATAATGGGGACGCTATCTCCGGAAGCAATCCATTTGTTGACCAACGTGTCAACCAATACAAACGGTTTGCCGCCGATCGAGGCTTGCGTGATCTGGAACGAATCGCATGAATTATTTCGCAGGTATATCGTATCAAGTTTTGTATTGCATTCAAAAACGGTGTCAAATCTGATAGAATCGGAACTGAGGTGTGCAGCGATCGCAGAGGATCCTACCGTTCCATGCAGTACAAGCGTAGTGTCGAGTGTGAATCCGTTCGCTTTTAATATGATCTTTACAGTGTCGGCGAATGTGCCCTTGTGCTTCGGAAAAGCCGAAATGGGAATGACAACTTGCGAGTCCGTCGCGATCGACATTGGTAACGAGATCGGCAACAGGTTGAAAAGATCCGTATCGAGCATCGAAAGCGACGCGATCTGGATGGTGTCGCAATTATTGTTGCGAATGGAGAAAACGGTGTCCGCCGCAGTACAACGATTTGGGAGCGAAATAGATGTCGCTCGCAATGTTGGTGGCGACATCGGCGCGGCATCGAGGTTCAGCACAATGACGGTATCTGTGGTCCCATACAATGTTTTCAGCCACAGGCGCAATTGATCGTGGAAGGTGCCGGCGGAGTCATCGCGGGCAGTGATAGCGATGCGTGCAGTGTCGCCCGGAGACAGCGTAAGCGGCAGCGGCTGGTTCGGGTTAAACGACCAGATATTCGAATCGATGACCGAGGCGCTCAGAATCGTGAGCGGAAGGCACATGTGATTAATAAATGTTGCAGTATCGTGCTTTGGGCCACAACCGGCCGCCAGTGAAAAGCTGAACGAATGCGGCGACACCGTTAGTGTGGGCCACCCGCCGCCAAGTGCCGAACGGGAATAAAGATTACCGGAGCCATCGCCGGCATAGATCATGTTCGTTCCCACAAAGAACCTGGTATCGGCACCCTGATTGCGCGGGCTACCCGGAAGCAACGCCCATGTAGAAAGATCGGAAGAATTATAAATGCCGGTGGAGGACTGCACATACACATTGCATGGCCCCGTTTGCACACATCCGGTGAGAATTCCCGGAATGGTGCCCGCGTTGAACCAGGTAAGTCCGGCATCGGTGGAGGCATGGATCTTAGACGTGAGATCTTCTGCCCCAACAAACGTTGTGGTTCCCGGAATGGCCGCCGGAGACCAGGAGTGGAACCCAAACCCAAGAATTTTCCAGAGCAAGCCGCCGTCGTTTGTGGTAAAAAAGGAGAATGCATGTGCTGTAAGCAGGCCATGTAACGAATCGCAAAACGCGAACCCATTCTCATCCACTGAACTATTGATCGGCCCCCACGTCGCTCCGTCATCGGCGGAGACGAGGCTTTGAGCATTGCTCTGATGCGTGGAAAGAAAAAGCCAGCCCTTCGCTGCATTATATCTCACGTCGCTCGCAATGCCAAGCGGACTGAGCGGCGTCCAGGTCAGCCCGCCATTGATGGTCTTGTAAATAGCGGGCGTGTTTTGTAATCCGTTGACGCAGCACCAGCCAATGCTGGCGTTCTTAAATGCAAATCCGGTAGGCCAGCCATTCGCGAAGGTAAGAACTTTTGTCCACGTTGTTGCGCCATTGACCGTCCGATATACCTCACCGCCCACGCCAACAAATCCGGTCGTGGGAACGCCAACGGCGTCCAGAAAATACACGCAGTTGATGTTGCTGGTTGTGGAGAAATTATTGACGAAGCTCCATTGCCCGTGCGCGGGAGGCGCCAGCATAAAGACCGAGAGTATTGCAACCAGAAGAGCGGACCGTTTCATTGCGTTCATGGGAACAGAGGCAATTTGCAATGCTAAAAGGAAGGATTAGATTCCTACATAAAAGTGATATGTCATTCCCGCGAAAGCGGGAATCCAGATCCCCAACTTTTCGATGCACGAAACCTGGATTCCCGCTTTCGCGGGAATGACAAAAAACGCGATTATGTCTTACTCTCGACTGTTAATTCGATGCGTTCCCAATCCATTGGCCGGCCCTGTTTCATGCCACGGACATGCTCCCTAATGTCACTCATTGTAAACCGGTAACGATGGGCATCGTTGGTGAAGATAAAGACAGGATCGCTACCTGATTCAAATCCGGCAAGAAAGAGGGATCCGTGATCGAGATACTCTGCAAAGAAATCGAGCAGTTTTTTGTCTTCGCCTGAAATAGTGAAATCCGGCCGGACGGAGAGAATTTCGATCAGGCGGTCGTTCATGGATAGTAACGCGTAACGAGCAATGCGTAACGCGTGAGACAATCTCACTCATTACGCATTGCTCGTTACTCATCCACTTTAGTGAAGTACTTCCACCCGTTTCGAAACGGTATTCGTTCCATCGCTGAGGCGGACGACATATACGCCGGGCGCAAGCTGGCCGGTGTTCAGCTTGATCGCGCCATTATTCGAGCTATAAAGCTGTGGGATACCGCGACCCAGAATGTCCAGCAATTGCAGCGTGACGGGCTTCGGAAAATCCTGCGAGTATTGCACCACGATCTCCTCGCCATGGGAGGCAGGGTTCGGGAAGATATTGGTAATGGCAAATCCGTTCGGAGCAGCATTGCCCGCTACGCCGCCCTGTTGAACTTGCTTTAAAATGGTATCGATGATAGAAGCCGCAGCTGTTTTGCCATCGTCGGGAATTAGCTGGAATTCGATGACGCGGCTGGTATCGAAAGCGGTCCAAGCAAAGAACGTATCTGTAAGATCACCACCAAGCTGAGTAAAAGCTGGGTAGCCGCCGCCGGCATCCTGAAGGCAATATTTCAATTTAACTCCCGTAACTCCGTATTTCGTCCACTCGATCGTATAAGGCGTGTCCGCCCGAAGTACTGCATTGTTTTTGGGGTTGACGAAGCCGACGAACGGAGATATTGCAATGCTAAAGGTGCCTTTCTCCATCGAAACAAGCGAATCGTCGCTGACTGCTACAAGTTTGATTTTGCCAGTCGTTGTGAGTGAATCCGGTACCGTCCAGTTGATCTTGCCTGAAGAAGCTCCACTAGAAATGCCGCGCCATGTCGTGCCGCTATCTAATGAATAGAAGGCATTAACGCCGCCAATCAAATTCGTGGAATTATAATTAATCACTACGAACTGACCCGGATGGAAGGTGCTATCCGTAATAGATCCCTCGAGTAATGAGAGTGTAGGTGGTGGGGGTCGGAGGGTGTCGAGGTCACTAATAAGCTGCAAAGCATCGACAACTCCATTACCAGGAGATTCGAGAAACACAATGAAGCGCGAATTTATGGGATTTAATGTACCGGGATCTCCACGCTTACCGCGGAGTATATCCTTTTGAGTGAACGAAACATTCTTTATGGTTCCAGACTGCGTGTTTGGCAGGAAGACAACGGAATCGCCGATAGTAATGAATCGCACGACATCATTATGAGTTGTTGGTGACGAGCAGATCGGATTAGGTACTCCATCCTCCAAGATGGCATATCGGATAATGATAGAATCGCTAATGGATGTCGTCGCGGTCACAGAGATATTCGCATGAAAGGTATATCCGGTAGCGGATGTATCAAGCGTAGCGCCTGTAAGTTGGATCTGATCGGGTGGCGTATTCCCATTTTCGGAGTTAATCGCTGCTTCCATTTCAGACTCCCAATTAGAATTCCGAGAGATAACACCACCGCTGATTCCAAGGTCGTTGTCAAATGGCATGCGGTCAACGGAACCATAAAAAAGTGAGTTGGAGCCGGGAGGCCCAGGGTTAAGATAAGCATCAACAGTTCCATCATTAGTGCAAAAGCCAGCGATCGGATCAATACCGCCAGCGCCGACGTGATAATTCAGGTGAATCATCTTCGAATAATTTTTGGCGCCTTCAATATTGACAACTTGCAACATATCGGCCTGAAACGTAGTAGGTGCGGGGCAGAGATCGCCATCCTCCTGAAATGTTTCGAAGATCACGGGATGCTGGGCGGATGCTTTTGTTGAAAGAAGTACTGAGAGAATGAAAAAGAAAGAAGCAGAACGAAAAATTGATTTCATAGCAAAAATATGGAAAGTTTAATAATAAAGCAACACCGCGAACAGCACTTTCGCGCCCGCAAATGAGTGAGCAATAACGAGCGGGAACATGCTCGCTGGAACGGGAGTAAAAAGAAACGGCGCACCCAGGCTTGGAGGCCGGAGCGCGCCGATTTCAAATTCAGCCAAAAGGAAGTACGAGCAACCTATCCTCCGATGAAGGGGGACACACTATTCGTAGTATCCGAAGGTGAAAAGGGTAGGACGAAGGGTTACTTCGTCTCCTTTTTCACGGTCTTCTTTTCGGTCGTGGTTGTGGTCGTCGTCATCGCCTTTTTGCTGGAATCCATCATTTTGCTGGAATCCATTGGGGGTGGCGGTGGCGGTGGTGGCGGCGTCGCCGGCGCGGTGGTCGTCGTCGTCGATGTCGAGTCCATAGTGGAGTTATCGGATTTCTTCGAACACGAAGACATCCCGCCTACAAATGCTACTAATGCACCAAGCACAATGAGTTTACGAAGCCTCATGGCAATTTACCTCTTAGTTTAGTTAATGGAAAAACCTCCACACGCTGCAGCGAAATCAGCATAAAAAGCCTGATTCAGCCCACATAATCGCTTATGTGTTGCAAAATGTGAAACGGAATGGAATTAGGAACGGCACTCGGTTAAGCTTGCAATCCCTTATCCAAATAAGTTAATTGTCAAAAAGAACTGCTACAAAGATACGAAGCCGAAGGCCTGAAAACAATAGGTTGCACCAGAAAAATCCTTACAAGCCTAAGAAAATCCCGCAAAATAGCCGTTTTTGACGGTATTCCAGCAAAATTTTAGCTACAGAACGCCTCATGTACTCCGTAAACTTCTACTGCAGGCAATTACTTGCCCGCGCGGGGCACCGGTTATGGTGCCAAAAGTCCTCTATCCTGATGCAAAGATACGAAAGTTTGAAGGCGCTTGCAGAAATTGTTTCTCTGTGCAAACTATCGTGCTCCACGCCGAACTTTAGTTTCCGTCTCGGATCTTTGCCATTTCAATCGTTACTGCGTCGATCTCATCCAATGTATTATAGAAATGCGGGGCGATACGAATGCCTAATGGCGGGCGGTAATCGACCATAAATCTTCGGCGAATAAGTTCATCGCAAATTTGTTTTGTTGTAAACTTAGAATTGTTTCGAACGCCGTTCGGATCGATCGTCAGTGCGCCGCCGCGCCGAGCTGCATCGCGAGGAGAATTTACCGTAAAGCTAAATTCGTCGGCTCGTTCGATAAGCCGGTCGGTCAGTATCAACGATTTTTTGCGAATAGCTTCAATACCGATCTCACCAAATATTTTTAGCGCAGGCCGTGCCGTATAAACCGGTGGAACCTGGATCGTCGAAGTAAGAAAGCGGTGCATGCCATCGGCGAAGTCGATGTCAGGAACGTGGAACTCGAACGGCTGCTTATCGCCGAGCCATCCGCGAATGGCAGGTTGGAATTGCGGCTGCAGATCGCGGCGCACATACATGAACGACGCGCCCGGTCCACCACACAACCATTTTAGTACGCCGGTGGCGAGTATATCCACGTTCAGATCTTTCACATCGATAGGAATAACTCCCGCTGCTTGATAGGAATCGAGCATCACAATGGCTCCCATTTTATGCGCGTGTTCGATGATGGGTTTTACGTTCTGCAATCCACCGGAACGAAAATACACATGCGAAAGCGCGACGAGCTTTGTATTCTCATCAATGGCTTCGATGTACTTTTCCGTTTCCGTCCAGATGCCATCGCTTTTTATTACGTGTGGAGCCGCGCCATATTTTTTCCAGCCCTGCCAGAGATAGGAGATCGTCGGGAAATGAAGATCGGAATAGACCACCTTATTTCTCTTTCCAGAAAAATCCAGGCAGCTTGCAATGAGTGCAGAACCGATGGTGAGATTATGAATGAGCGTGACATCGCGCCCCTCCGCCCCGATGAGCGGAGCAAATAGCGCACTCACTTCATCGACCATTGGGAACCACACGTTCCAGGACTCCACGCCCTCTCGCCCCCATAATTCTGCGTAGGATTGTAATTCGTCCGCAACCTCACCTGGCATTGCGCCCAGCGAGTTTGAGATAAGGTAGGTGCTGGTTCCAAGAATGGGAAATTTCTTTCGGTATTTATCTGCTAATTGATCCATTTAAACAATGTTAATTATACTCTGAAGGATGGCGTTTGCACATTCTTCCTTCGACATCAGTGGTAGCGCTATTTTCTCTCCCGATCTCATAAAGATCGTGATCTTATTCGTATCGTACCCAAATCCAGCGCCTTCATCGGCGATGTTGTTTAGCACGATCATGTCGAGGTTTTTCTCCACGAGTTTTTTGCGGGCGTAGCTTTCTGCTTCCTCGCCTTTTTCGAGCGCGAATCCAACAATAATTTGCCCCGGTCGTTTCTTTTTTGAAATTTCCGCGAGAATATCCGGCGTTTTTTTCAGCGTGAGCGTCATGGTGTCGCTATCGCTTTTTTTCATCTTGCCTTCGCTTGCATGTTCGGGCGCGAAATCGGCGACGGCGGCAGACATAATAATTATATCGGCCCCCGGTGATTCAATTGATACGACTTGCATCATTTCTGCGGCGCTTTCCACATCAATGCGCGTCTGGATGCCATTGGTGCCGATCGAGCTTGGCCCCATCACAAGGGTTACCTCTGCGCCCATGCGCTCTGCTTCTATCGCCAATGCCGCTGCCATTTTTCCGCTGGAACGATTACCAATGAAGCGCACGGCATCGATGGGTTCATAAGTCGGGCCGCCGGTAATGAGAACTTTCTTCCCGCGTAGGTCGGGCGCATCGCCGACGATGCTTCTTCCAGCCCGACCAACTCGCTCAATGAATTTCTGAACAATATCCACCGGCTCCGGCATTCTTCCCATGCCAGTCAAGCCACTTGCTAACAAACCAGAAACTGGTTCAATAACGATCACGCCATTTCGTTTCAGCCATGCCAGATTCTCCTGTACCGCTGGTTGCAACCACATATCCTCATCCATTGCTGGAACGATAACGAGCGGTGTACCCTTCGGCAATGAAGCAGCGGCGAGTGTAACTGGATTATCGTAAATTCCCGCGCGCAGCATCCCGATCGCCGAAGCCGAGCATGGCGCAATAAGCATGGCGTCAGCACTGCGCGCAAGATGGACATGCCATGTTTTATCGCTGCGCAACGCCGGTTCGCGTAGGTCGGTGCTTCCAGCCCGACCCTTCCCTGCGAAGATACTCGTAATCACCGAATATCCGCTTGCCTCTTCTATTTCTTCTCGCGTCACGAACTGCTCGGCGCTTTCGGTCATTACACAGGTTACGCTCGCTCCGGCGCGCACCAGCTCTCGCGCCACCGACGGCGCTTTTATCGCCGCGATCGAGCCGGTTACACCCAGAATAATGCGCTTGTTTTCCAAGGATGACATAACGATTTAACAATGAAAGGGTCGGAATCTTCTCCATAATAGAAAGTTTTACAAGTTATGCATTTTACCCCATTTCGCTCTTTTGTTACCTTTGGTCTTTTGCTGCTGGCCGTTCAAATACACGCTCAAATGTTCCCGCCCGGAAAGCTCGTGCAGATCAAACAAGAGACCAATTTCCCATTTGCACCTCTTGCTATTGATTCTCTTAAGGGAAGAGCATATATCCTCATGTCCACAGGCTTAGGCCTTCCACGTTTGGGAAAGAGTGCGCTTTCGTGGTTAAAATCGGACACAACGAAAAGAATAAACGGGGGTAAAAAAGTAGAGAGTACAAAAAACAATAATCGAGCTATTAGTGGCAGTAAAAAGTGGAGGGCGATGAAAAAATCGAACAGAAGAAAGATTTCTCTAACGGATTCGTTAATATCTATTTATAGGGAACAAATCAGCCCAGACACGTTGCTTGTTCCATGGGTTGGAAAACGATTTAGTGTCATCGACTTTGAAAAGGAACCCACGATTTTTCAATCTGTCCTGTCGGACTATTACATTCTTGCAAAATTCTCAGATACCTTCACTGCCGTACTAAAAGTTTTCGCATCTGATCTTGAGACGGGTGGAATGCAATTAATTCCCACCGCCACTCTCGATAGTGCTCGCGCTAGATGGATCGGGAGAAATTTATGGATAAACGTTTCCTCTGGAATTTCCAAATTTCCAGTATTTTCAAAAGCAAAAGTCCTCAGCATCGATCCATCCTTATATTGGAAGGGACCCTATGCGTTTCATCTTCTTTCCGAGAACGGCGATACCGCAACAGTGTATTGTAAATTGCAAAAAAGCGATAGTTCGTTATATTCATTCAGTGTAATTTCATCATTCGGACACGCATTTCTTGATAATCCACCGGAGACCTATTGGAAAACTTTACCAGGAACAGTTTTTGAAAGCGACGGAATTGCTGTTGGAGAAGATAGCGCCGCTTTCTTCCAAAAGATGAAGATGCTCGATGTCAGGACTATATCTTACAATGTTACATACTCTATGTCCGGTCACGATTCAGAAGCGACAGCGGAGCTTCGCGGTAAAGGTATTTGGGGTATGCCGTTCGATAGTTCCCATGCCTCATTCAGTACGGGGAAACTCAGCGCAATTGGGTTTGTGGTCTACGATTCGGAAAGTCAAGTTGCCGTCCGAGCTGATCTGCATGAGCGATATGGGGAACCATCCATCTCCGACACTGCTCGCGGCTATCTCGGCCAAACAAGCACTTCTACGGAAACATGGCTTTATTATACTGCTGCCCATCGGTTAGAAGAAATAGTGTTTGTGGACATGGAGTCTTTGTTAACTTCTTTGAGGGATCTGAACAAAATAACGAATGTGGATTTTCCATCCTCCTTAATGATAAGGGGCATGGTCGGCTATGGGGATGCTGAAATGCAAAATTCTGCATTGCGATGAATTTCCTTTATCTTTATATTGTATGCCGAATGGGATTTACGAGGTTGTGCTTTCGACCACACTTGATCGCGCAGTCTGTCGGCTCATTCTTGATCGGTGATCACGTCGATGGATGAGATGGAATATACCATTATCAATTTTATTCGTTCGATCGGCATCGAGGTCATCGTTGCACCGATAGACACAGCATGTGTGCTTCCGGGAATTCAAATCTCGAAGGGCCGGCTTGTCGTCGATCCGGAACGTTTATTATATCCCGGCGATCTACTGCATGAGGCGGGACATCTGGCCGTTGCACCATCTGAAATTCGGAAGCAAATGAACGGTGTGCTGGATCCGAAGCAAGATTTCGAATTAGCCGGCGAGTTAATGGCGATACCGTGGTCGTATGCTGCAGCCCTCCACATCGGGATCGACCCCGCCGTTGTTTTTCATCCCGATGGATATAAGGGAGGTGCTGCTTCGATCTTAGAAAATTTTGTGCAATCCAGATTTATCGGACTTCCGGCGCTCCAATGGATCGGACTCACATATGACGGGAAACGCGCGAAAGAATTAGGAACCGCCCCATTTCCCAAGATGATCAAATGGCTAAGGGATTGACACTATCCATGCGAATTTTCCGAACGGGATAGATCAGGTTCTGCTATCATCAGCAATAAATCAGGCTATTACACGTCTTGCCTTAGTATAATAATCAACTTTTCCTCGCTCGGTCACTCCTTCACTTGAGTGAGGAACAAGAAAGGTCAACCGAACTCTCGCTTTTACCAAAGGGTTTAGCTCCGTACATGTCAGATACAACACCAACGAACGGCCAGCAGGAAGGCCAAACGCCCTCGTCCGTGGGCGAAAATGCGCAGCCTGTGGCTGAGAAAAACGGCTCCGAAAAGAAGCGACGGCCTGTTTCCGTGGCTCCAGATAAGGCGAACGGCCAGAAACCTGCTCCAAAGCGCTTCAGTGGGCCGCCTTCTAAGCGCCCTTCGCCGCAGGGCGAGGAGATGGATTTCGGCCACATCATGCGAACCGTCCTGCTTTGGGCTGTGCTCCTGCTTGGCGTTATTTTCCTCGTTGTGATTTTCAATCGCAATAATAATCCGGCTGAGGTTGAGGTGTCGGTCACGGAATATCAGCAGCTTTTGAATGCCGGCGATCTTACGGCGGGGAAGCTCGAACAATACGGCATCAACCAATATCGCTTTCACGGAAAGCTACGAGGCGATCTGCCGGTCAAAACGCTCGAAAACAAAACCGAGACCGCGCACGACATTGTCGTCAATCTTATCCCGGAAACACTGAACGACCAAAATAAACTATGGCAGGAAAAAAACCTGACCATCACGAAGATCGATAATTCGAACAGTTTATTGGATAGCTTGATCGCGTTTCTACCTTGGATAGCTCTTATTTTCATCTGGCTATTTATCATGCGGCGCATGCAATCGCAAGGTGGTGGTATGGGCGGTGGCGCGAAGGGAATTTTTAGTTTCGGTCGCTCACGAGCGAAGCTTATTACGGAGAACGCACCGAAAGTCACGTTCAACGACGTAGCCGGAGCGGATGAAGCAAAAGTTGAGCTTGAAGAGATCATCGAATTTTTGCGGGAACCGGCAAAATTCCAAAAACTGGGCGGAAAAATTCCGCGAGGCGTGTTGCTGCTTGGCCCTCCGGGAACTGGAAAAACGTTGCTCGCTCGGGCGGTGGCAGGTGAGGCAGGCGTGCCGTTTCTTTCTATTTCCGGCGCAGATTTTGTCGAGATGTTCGTTGGCGTTGGTGCATCGCGTGTACGCGATCTCTTCGATCAGGCAAAGAAACACGCACCGTGCATTGTTTTTATTGATGAAATTGATGCTGTCGGACGCCATCGCGGCGCAGGGCTTGGCGGCGGACACGATGAGCGCGAGCAAACGCTCAATCAATTGCTTGTCGAGATGGATGGATTCGATCAGAATGTCGGCGTTATTATCATGGCGGCGACGAACCGGCCTGATGTGCTCGATCCCGCGCTGCTGCGTCCGGGAAGGTTCGACCGTCAAGTGGTTGTTGACCGCCCCGATGTTCGTGGTCGTGAGGGAATTTTAAAAGTACACACACGCAATACTCCGCTTGGCCCGGATGTTGATCTCCAGGCGCTTGCGCGTGGTACACCGGGGTTGTCGGGAGCCGATCTCGCAAATCTCGTGAACGAAGCGGCGCTGCTTGCGGCGCGGCGCGGCGGCGAACGGCTCAATATGTACGATTTCGAGAACGCGAAAGACAAAGTGATGATGGGCGTGGAGCGAAAATCCGTGCTTATCAGCGAAGAAGAAAAGAAAACGACATCGTATCACGAGTGCGGGCACGTTATCGTTGCACGCTCGATCAAGGAAGCCGACCCGGTGCATAAGGTAACTATTATTCCACGCGGACGCGCGCTCGGCGTTACCAGTTATTTGCCCGTTGATGAGAAGCACACGTATTCGCGTGAATATCTCGAAGCGGTGATCGCCTACGCCCTCGGCGGAAGAAGTGCGGAGAAGATCATTTTCAACCAGATCACGACCGGCGCCGGCAATGACATCGAACGCGCGACCGATCTTGCTCGCAAGATGGTCTGCGACTGGGGTATGTCCGATAAACTCGGTCCGCTGAAATACGGTCAGGCCGAGCAGGAAGTTTTCTTAGGACGTGATTTCGGACACCAACAAACGTTTTCCGATACCACAGCACGCATTATAGATGAAGAGGTTCGACACATCGTAGAAACCGGCGCAGCGCGTGCTGAGGCGATCTTGCGCGAAAAAGTAGATGCGCTGCATCGCATGGCTGCTGCGCTCCTTGAGCGCGAAACGCTCGATGCCGGTGAGATCGATCTTATTATGAATGGGCAGGAACTGCCAGCGTTCAGCAAGGATAACCGCGCGTTCAATCTCACAAAAGCCGTCGAGACATTGAAAAAAGCTGCCGAGAATAACCTAGCCACCAACGGACATGCAGAAACGTCGGCAAGTACTGAAGGCGTTGAAGAGGGCGTTGTCGGACCGGGCGACAAAGGAGATGCGTTGTAAAATTCCCTCCTGTGCTCACATCTTCTTTTAAATTTGCCGTATGAAATTTGTAACCTATCTTTCGAATGGTGCCGGACGGCTCGGTCTGTTAGTTGGGAATGATATTCTCGACCTCGAACGCGCCAGCGCGGAGACCGCTTATCCGTTGCCGAATGACATTATTCCATTTCTTCGCTTGGGCGAGTCGGCGATGAAAGCTGCGCGAAAGATCGATGAAATAGCAAAAGATGCGAATGCTTTTCGTTCAGCGAGAATAGCTGCCGATAGTGTAAAGCTTTTGGCTCCCGTGCCTCGCCCTACCTCCATGCGCGATGGCTATGCGTTTCGCCAGCATGTCGAGGCAGCGCGGAGAAACCGTGGCGTGGAGATGATCGCGGAGTTTGATCTTTTTCCTGTTTTTTATTTTACGAATCATCAGGCGGTGATCGGCCCCGGGCCGATGGAAGTGATGCCGGAACATTTGAACAAACTCGATTACGAACTCGAAGCTGCGATCGTCATTGGTAAAGAAGGCCGCAATATAAAAGCTTCTGATGCGGATGAGTATATCGCGGGTTATACCATTATGAACGATTGGTCCGCGCGTGCATTGCAAATGGAGGAGATGAAGCTCTCGCTCGGCCCAGCCAAAGGAAAAGATTTTGCCACTGCGATCGGCCCATATCTTACCACGAAGGATGAACTTGCCTCCCACCGCATCCCAAGTGACCGTGGTGACCGCTACGAACTTATCATGATGGCCAGCCTCAATGGCCAGGAATTAAGTCGCGGGAATCTAAAGGACATGTCGTGGACGTTTGCAGAGATCATCGAACGAGCGAGTTACGGCGTAACGCTCTATCCCGGCGACGTCATTGGTTCCGGAACGGTCGGCACCGGCTGTTTGCTGGAACTGAATGGATCGAAGATCACGAATAATTTGTGGGTACAGATCGGCGATACCGTAACATGCGCGATCGAGGAGCTTGGAGAATTAACAAATACTGTTATAGCGTCGAAATGAAACGAGCTTTAATTTTTGCTTCATTACTTTTTGTTGTTGCCTGTTCGAAACAGGAGAACGCCGGCTCGAAAGATTCCCTTTTTGTTCAGCCGTTAAAGGATTCATTGCCCCGTTCGACTTCCGACGACCTTAGTTCCGGTCTCTGGGTTGACTCCTCGGTCGTGCGGCAGCAGCCGGATATGAATGTTCTGAAACGCTTCGAGCCGAAGCAAGTCGTGGCCATTTATGAGGCCTACCGACCGCTCCGAAACTCCTCGACGACTCCGGCTCAGGTCGATACGTTTATAGCAAGGCAAAAAATAACGGTGAAGGAACTCCACTCGATTCTCGCCGAAGGCGACCGGCTTGGGTGGGCGAAAGCGAACGGTCACTAATGTCAGACCAGAGTTTGCGCCGAGGCAGTGTTGCGGTGTTGGCTGCGGCGTTACTTTGGAGCACCGGCGGGCTGTTCATTAAAGAAGTATTGCTCGACGCCTGGGGCATTTCATTTTGGAGAAGTGGATTCGCGGCGATAACGATTTCCTTGATCTATTTCTCCCAGCGTAAGCGTTGGATGAACACTACTTCTGGATTTAGGGAATGGTTCTCGCCTTTTATATTGGGAAGTGCGCTCTGTTATGCCTTGCTTCTTGTCCTATTTGTCATTGCTACCAAACTGACGACGAGTGCCAACGCGATCTTCCTTCAATACACCGCCCCAATATATGTGCTGTTTATCGAGCCATTGCTCTCGCACACAAAAATGAAACGTGCCGATCTTGCGACGGTTGCAATTTCAACTGCAGCGATGGCGCTGTTTTTCATCGGTAAATTCGAGCCTCGTGGTTTTTGGGGAAATATTATTGCGCTCGGGAGCGGCGTTGCTTTTGCAACCTACGCACTGATCC
>Ga0207112_1041_pt1 | contig 15533 bp, 12 predicted proteins | sample Alteio_BWMinHeat_72_FD_153549 | JGI IMG/M metagenome (GOLD analysis project Ga0207112, IMG submission 153549) | Enriched cells from forest soil in Barre Woods Harvard Forest LTER site, Petersham, Massachusetts, United States -... | ecosystem: Environmental > Terrestrial > Soil > Temperate forest >...
GACTTTCTCAACCATTTCATAACTACCCCTGCGCTCATACATACCGGTGACGGTTCGGTAAAAAATAAGGAAGTTTAATAACACACCACTGAAAACGTGGAAGCCATGGAAGCCCGTAATGAAGAAAAAGAAATCGGCAAAGTCATGTGGGCCATATTGATTTTCATGCAGATTCGCTCCGTAAATAGTTCGTGTTATCCACTCTCCATTTACAAATTCCTTAATAGTCGTCCCTGCTTCAGTTCCTATAATGAAGTGAGTCCATTCCCAAGCCTGACAACTTAAGAAAGTAATACCGCCTACAATTGTCCAGAGCATCCATTTCTCCACTGCTTTACGATCCATTCGATGACCAGCTTCTACCGCTAACACCATCGTAACACTAGACATGATTAATATAAAAGTCATCAATCCAACAAACAACAACGGAAGCTGAACACCATGCAAGAACGGAACCGCTTCGTATACTTTTTCAGGGACTGGCCAATATTCATTTGAGAATTTAAACGCTTCATGCAAACCCGTGTATGCGGGGTGCGAAGAACGAATCAGTCCATAGGTAATTAATAATCCGGAAAATGTGAATGCATCTGAAAGCAGAAAAAACCACATCATGAGCTTGCCATAGCTTACGCCCATCGGTGATACTCCACCATCCCAAACGCTTCTTCCCGGAACTGTAGTTGCAGTAGATTGTGACATGTTGATTAGTTTACCTGTACAATAATAAGAAGACGAACAAATATAGCCAAAGACCTCCTAAAAAATGCCAATAAGTTGTGCACATTTCCATTTTTGTCATGTTCCGCGAATGCACATTTCCTTTAAAAGAAGCATTCAACATTATCAAAAGGAAAATGATCGCACTTATGATATGAAGGCCATGTAAACCAGTTAAAATATAGAGAAATGACCCAGAGGGATTGCCGACCAGATAGATACTGTTCCCAACTAATTGCTTCCAGCCAAAAAATTGCCCCACCAGAAAGAATAATCCTAATAAGGATGTTATCAATAACAATACCTGAACAGATTTTACTTGATCCTTCTTGGCTGAAATAAAAGCCCACTGTAAAGTGGCACTGCTAATTACTATAATAACTGATGTGACATAAAACAATGACGGAAGCTCAAAAAATACCCAATTACCTTCCGCCTGCCTTACAATGTAGGCAGAGGTGAGCGACATAAATAACATCATTACGCTAGCCAAAAAAAGCCACATTCCGAATTTCTTCGGATTCATAGCTAATGGTTTCTTGGGCTCTTCAACTAATCGTAGGTCAACTATCTTTTCCATATTTAAACTTTATCCAACAAATAAGCGATCTGCACAATGGGTAAATACAAAAATGATCCGAACATTATTCTCATCGCGGATTGGCGATTCCCCGTTTTCATCAATGAAAAAGTTTGAGCAAGAAAAGCAACTCCGCAGATTGTAGCGACTATAGCTGAGTTCAATCCAGTGACTCCAAACTTAGCAGGTAACAAACCCAATGGTATTAGGAACATGGTATAAACCATAATCTGGATAGCAGTATTCAAATCTCTTCCCCCACCTGAAGGCAACAGCTTGAAACCCGCTTTCTTATAGTCATCATCAGCCACCCAGGCAATCGCCCAAAAGTGTGGGAATTGCCAAATGAACTGAATACCAAAGATGATCATTGCTTCATGACTAATGGAGCCTGTCGCAGCTATCCAACCCAAAAGCGGTGGAAGCGCACCAGGAATCGCTCCGACAAAAACTGCGATTGGACCAACTCGCTTCAAAGGAGTATAAACAAAACTGTATAACACCATTGACACAAATGACAAGACAACTGTTAATGCATTTGTGAATACAGCAAGAATAGCAAAACTCGCCAGTGAGCAAATGATTGAAAAAACTATCGCTTCATTTACGGAAACCCTTCCTGTTGGTAAAGGTCTGTTCATGGTGCGTGACATCATTTTATCAAAATCGCGCTCAATAATTTGGTTGATGCACCCTGATGCACCAGAAAGTAAAAAGCCTCCAAAAGTAAGCATAGCAAGCGTAGTCCAATTCACGTTTCCATGAGTTGCTAACCCATAACCAAAGGCACACGAAAATGCCACCAACATGGACAACCTTAATTTCAAAAGTTCGAAGTAGACCTTTGCCTTTCCACTTGCAAAAGAAAAAATTGAAATGGTTTGAATTTGTTCCGAGGTCATTCAGCTAATTATTTACCATCGCATTATTCATTCTAAAAAACATAAGTAACTGAAGTCCAAAAGCTATTGTCGCTCCTAATAAATGAATGGGCTGGATAGCCGCAGGCATATTAAAATAAGCCATAGTCACCCCAGTTGCCAAAGAGCACAAAATTAACAGGAAGACAGCACGCGATAAAGTTTTAAAGGCAATTGTTTTGCGGATTTGGAGGAAGAATAAAGTATTTAAAATGAGGACAACCCATGAAAAAGAACGATGCATTATGAAATCTGCACCTAATTGACCAATCCAACTGTCGCGGGGCAGGGATCCTGATAAGATATCTATGGATCCGCGGACTTCTGTTCCAAAAAGTATTTGTACTAAAAGGACAAATATACAGCCAATCAACAACCAATAATTCACTGACTTTCGAATAGGGTTACGAATTTCATCACTCTTATGCAATAGAAACATAAGAAAACCAACGATTAATAAAGCGAGAAATAAATAAACCGTAATAGTCCATTGGGTCAGATTGGTCGAAACAACGATAGATCCAAACCATCCCTGAAAGATTACTACAATCAACGTAGCAAATGAAAGCCAAAACAATTCCGGTTTTGTTCTCTTGAAAGGAATCGATTTGTAAAATAACAAAATGATGAATAAGCCGATCGCTACTCCAACCAATCTGTTAATGTATTCAATCCAAGTTTTTACAGGATTAAAATTAGCTTCTTTTAAAATTGATTTATCTGAAATAATTTGATCAGCCGTTTCATTCATCCCAATTAGCCGAAGGTATCGCGCAAATTTTTGGTTCTTTTTATCGCGGTAGGCTGAGAAGTTTTCCTTGTAGTTGGAAGGGAGCTGCTCAATTGAAGTCGGCGGTGTCCAGGAACCGAAGCACTTTGGCCAGTCAGGGCAGCCCATGCCGGAACCCGTGCTACGCACGATCCCTCCAACAAGTATCAAAAAATAAACAGCGATCAGGGTACTCAGGCATAGCCTGTAAAATCCCCGGATCGCTGTTGAAGTCAATTTCTTATAATATACTTATTAATGCTTCTCTTCGACAATGATGGCTGCGCCCATGCCCTCTAATTTGATCTCCTCATTCTCATGAGGCAAGTTTGATTCAGGGGTCTCAGAGAAAGGAATATGCTGAGGAATAAAATCTTCTTTTGCACCCGGCTTGCTATAATCATAAGGCCAACGATAAACTGTTGGGATTTCTCCAGGCCAGTTACCATGCTGAGGATGACGAGGCGTAGTCCATTCCAACGTATTTGAATTCCATGGATTCGCTGGCGCTAATCTTCCACGGAAGATGCTGTAGATGAAATTGAACAAGAAAATAAACTGTGCACCAAATGTGATGATGGCCGCAATAGTAATCATAAAGTTAAGGTCAGCAAACCCACTGAACGTTTCAAAATTAGTCCAAGCATAGTACCTACGTGGGAAGCCTGCTATGCCGATGTAGTGCATAGGGAAGAAAACCATGTAAACGCCAACAAAGGTGAACCAGAAATGGAGATAGCCGAGTTTGGCATTCATCATGCGCCCAAACATTTTTGGAAACCAATGGTAAATTCCTGCAACCATCCCAAAAAAGGAAGCGCTACCCATCACCAGGTGAAAGTGTGCAACGATAAAATAGGTGTCGTGTAATTGAATGTCAAGCGCTGAATTTCCAAGCACAATTCCGGTAATTCCACCAGTAAGGAAGAAGGAAACCAGCCCTATAGAAAACAGCATGGCAGGCGTGAAATGAATGTTGCCCTTCCATAAAGTAGTTACATAATTGAAAATCTTGACCGCAGAAGGAACTGCAATAATCAGCGTAAGCAGAGTAAAGATCGATCCGAGGAATGGATTCATCCCTGTTACAAACATGTGATGCGCCCAAACCACAAACGAAAGGATAGCTATGAACAACATGGAGCCCACCATCGCTTTATAACCAAAGATGGGTTTGCGCGAATTCGTGGCAATGATTTCTGAAGTGATCCCCAATGCCGGCAACAACACGATGTACACCTCTGGATGTCCTAAGAACCAAAACAAATGCTGGAACAAAATCGGGCTTCCACCCTGATTAGGCAGTGCCTCGCCCCCAATATAAATGTCAGACAAATAAAAACTTGTACCGAAGCTGCGATCGAAAATTAAAAGCAAGGCCGCCGCAAAAAGAACAGGGAAGGAAAGAATACCAATCACCGCAGTTAGAAAGAAGGCCCAGATCGTAAGTGGCAATTTTGTAAACGACATCCCTAGCGTCCGCATGTTAATGATCGTGGTGATGTAGTTAATGCTTCCCAGCAGCGAACTCACAATAAACAATGCCATGGAAACTAACCAAAGCGTCATTCCAAGACCAGAGCCTGATATCGCCTGAGGCAATGCACTTAACGGGGGGTAAATTACCCAGCCTCCTGCGGCTGGACCCGTCGAAATAAACAATGAGGTAAACATCACGCAACTGGAAGCAAAAAAGAACCAATACGAAAGCATATTCATGAACCCGCTAGCCATATCGCGAGCCCCTACCTGAAGCGGAATCAAAAAGTTGCTGAACGTTCCACTCAGTCCTGCCGTAAGTACAAAAAACACCATGATGGTTCCGTGCATGGTAACCAGCGCGAGATAAAACTCAGGATCGATTTTTCCTTCCGCGGTTAGCCATCCGCCCAGGATTGGTTTCAACCAGGAAAGATTAGCTTCAGGGAATCCAAGCTGCAGACGGAATAAAACAGAAAGCATACCGCCAATTAAGGCCCAAGCCATACCTGTAATCAAGAATTGCTTTGCGATTACCTTGTGGTCCTCACTAAAAATGTAATTGGTCCAGAAGTTACCGTGATGCGCATGACCGTGGTCGTGCTCATCATGGTGATCTACTGCCGCGTGTGGATGAATATCAATTGTTGCCATGTCGTCTTCTTATTTCAGGGTTACTGAATTAGGTGTTTGAATTGTTACTGTGTTCATAGGCAAACCCGCCTTAATAGCGGCCGCCTCCTTTAAGTTCGCAGGAACATACTTCATATAATCCGGGTTTTGTTTTAACCATGACTCCTGCGAAGCCATCCATTTTTCATATTCTTCAGGCGCTAGAACAATGACAGGGAATCGCATGGAAAAGTGCCCCCTGCCACAAACTTCGGTACAGGCCATTTCGTAGTTAAAATTAGGATTACCGGTTTCCTCCCGCATATCTGCAGTTGACTTTGTTGGTGTGAACTTAAAGTGAGTTTCCATTCCAGGCACTGCATCCATCTTCAAACGGAAATGCGGAAGGAACACGCTATGAATAACATCTTTGGCACGGATCTTCAAAAGAACCTCTTTGCCCTTGGGCAAATACAATGTCAAAGATTTAAAATCATCAAAAGAATTTTTGTCAGTTAGATCTAATCCAAATTCATTGGACGCATCGATCAATTTATAGTTATGGTGGCCTAACTCTTTATCCTTGACTCCTGGATACCGTGCCGTCCAGGCAAATTGCTGTCCAATAACTTCAACCACGACTGCTTCGCCAGATGCTGGTGAGGTGATATCATTCCAGACGCGAAGTCCCTTAAAAATAAGGAGCGCTAAAACGATCGCAGGAATTACCGTCCATGTGATTTCAAGGAAGTGGTTGTCTGCAAAAAAAACTGCCTTTCTACTTTTATTATAACGGTAGGTATAAGTGAACCAAAACATTACAATAAAGATGATCACAAACGCAACAATGCAAACCCACATGGTTATCCAGAACAAATTATCGGTGATCTGACCATGTGCAGATGCTATCGGTGGCTCATAAGTACCCCATTGCTTGACAGAATACCATAAAAAAAGCGCGAGCCCTCCGATCATGAATACCACGAAAAGCGCGGCATTGATATTATTCCAATTATCACCTTCCTCTTTCTTGCCTTTGACTACCTCCACCAGATTCCCGATACGGAAAATCATGAAGAGGATGCCCAGCACCAATACAACCCCCAAGCCAATAATCATGTTCATAGTAAGGTCTTTAGTATTCTATTATTAAATGTGATGGTTCAAACTCTCCTCCATAAACGGATGGTGTTTTGCCACCAACTGTAACTTAGAGAGCGCGTTTAGCACAACGTATAAGAATGCAGCTGTGAAAATTAAGGCAAGTCCTATTTCCAAAAAGCCTAACCCTCCATTGTGCTGCATGACCCCCGGAGTTACCATATTATAAAAGTCAAACCAGTGACCAACTATAACTATCGGGCAAACCACTTTCAACATTGAAATGTGACGCTTGGCATCCCTGGTCATAAACAACAGGAATGGTAATACAAAGTTTAAGAATAAATTAGCATAAAATATCCAATTGTAAGGAGGGTTTTTCAACCTGGCAATAAAATACACGGTTTCCTCCGGAATGTTCGCATAATAGATCAACAAGAACTGGCTAAACCAGATATACGTCCAGAAAATACTGAACGCAAAAATGAACTTGCCGAGATCATGTAAATGATTTGAAGTAACCATTTTCAAGTAGCCTGCATCCTTCAAATATGCAATAATTAGAGTAATTACAGCCAAACCAGTCACCCACCAACTGGCAAAAATATACCAGCCAAACATCGTACTAAACCAATGCGTATCAATACTCATCACCCAGTCCCATGCAGAGACCGAAGATGATACGGCAAAAATAACCAAGAAGATGGCAGAAAGTTTGCGAGCGGTGTACCAGTGTTCGTTTGAACCATCCATATCTTCCGCAAGCATTTCTTTTTTAATCCAGGTGAAAAACAAATACCACAAGCTGAAGAACACAACCATTCTGAGAATGAAAAATACAGGGAAACTTCCGGCAGCCATTGGCCAATAAAAGAATCCTGACTTACCATTTAGGGCTTTATCAAAGTGCTCCCCTTGTGCATATAAGTCACTATGAGTCCAATGAAATAAATCTCCTTTCACAACAAACCAAAGAACCAGTGTGAGAACACCTGCGACTGGAATCCAACTTCCAATTGCTAAAGGAATACGCTTGATTGGAGCAGACCATCCGGCTTGTGCTGCATATTGAATTGCTATGAAGAATAAACCGATGATACCAATACCAGTAAAGAATACGTTGTTCTGCCAAAGCGATGTGTAAATTCTTTTAAGCCATACGGGGCTACCATGATGCTCCTCAGCCTTAGCCTCGTGATTTTCATGCTCTTGAACCACTGGAGTAACACTTGCCGTGAATTCTTTTGTTATGGTTACGGATGCATTTTTTTCGTGTCCGCCCCCATGGCCTTCACCAGAACGCATGGCAAGGAATACACCAAGACCAAAAAGCAAAAGTCCTACTACGCCAAGTATAAAAATTTTGCGTTTCGTCTCGGGTTTAAAGTCGTATTTTTCTTCGGCTATCATTGAGTAGAAAAGTTAAATCAATTCTTCTGTAATTCTTTCACATACTTGGCGATCTTCCATCGGTCTTCTTCGCTCACTTGTGAGCCATGAGCACCCATCAAGCCCTTACCGTAAGTGATCACATGGAAGATATGTCCTTCCGTAATATTCTTATATGCATCACCTTTTAAGTTAGCTACTCCCGGATACATGCTGTGATCAACACCGTCAATTTTTACACCTTGCGCAACTTTTCCATCACCGCCACCCTTGGCACCATGACAATGTTTGCAATAGGTTTCAAATAATACTTTGCCTTGTTCTAAAACCACTCCGGTTGTATCCTTAAGTGGGCTAACCAATTTGTCGGCATTAGCTAAACCTTCAGGGTCATTAACTCCGCGATATGGAAGCCATCCCTGGGCATTTCTCCTAACGGTATGAGGCGCAGGAAGTCTCATGTTCATCGCATAAGGATTGTATTGGTTGGAATTGTAAAACTCTCCCGTCCTTGCATCCAACGCATTGAAATACCAACCCGCATCTTTGTTGGTTATTTGAGTCAATGGCTCATAAGCTACGGAGTGATACATATTGGGAGCATACTCAAGTCCCTGATAATCGCCACCGGCTTTGCATCCGGCAAGCAATACAGCTGAAGAGATACCCAAAAATAAATTCGTCAATCGCATATATACGAATTAAAAATTCTTTTCATTTACTTCCGTTGCACCACTGTCTTTCAGGATGCGACCTAACTCATCTTTACTCAGTTTATTCTCTGCAAGGTCAATCGCCATTATATGTTTATCGTCAGTGCTGCGAATATCAAATTGGCGAGGCCAGCCGTAAGGCTTCATGTTGCTAACGATAAAGAATGTCCCCACCATTCCGAAAGCAGATAACAATACAGTAAACTCAAAGGTAACAGGGATAAAGGGAGGCAAGGAAGCGTAGTTCTTTCCTCCGATGTCCATTGGCCAGTCATAACCCAACATCCAGGTCTGAGTAAACAATGCGAGAATTGTTCCTGTAATGCCAAACATAAATGCTGCAATTGGCAAACGTGTTCTTCGATACCCTAAGGCATCATCCAATCCGTGAACTGGAAATGGAGAATACACTTCCTGGATACGAACGCCTTTGTCGCGAACTTGCTCCACGGCATGGAGGAGAACATCCTCATCATCATATACTCCGCAAATAAAATTTTTATTGCTATCCATATCAATGTTTCTTTTCAGAGGTGGCTTTCACAATACTCTTTACTTCTGCCATATTGATTACAGGGAAAAATTTGGCAAACAACAAGAAGCAGCAGAAGAATAAACCAAACGTAAATACATATTGCCCTACATCATACATCGTCGGATAAAACATAGACCAGCTCGACGGCACGTAGTCTCTATGTAATGAGGTGACAATGATTACAAAACGCTCGAACCACATTCCAATATTTACAATGATTGAAATAATAAATGTAGAAACAAGATTGGTACGGATTTTTTTGAACCAAAACAATTGAGGAGAAATCACATTACAAGTCATCATCGACCAGTAAGCCCACCAATAAGGACCGGTCGCTCTGTTAATGAAAGCATATTGCTCAGCAGGAACTTGTCCGTACCATGCGATGAAAAATTCTGTGATATACGCAATACCTACAATAGATCCCGTAACAATGATGATGATGTTCATCAACTCCACGTGATAAATGGTGATATAGTCTTCGAGATGAAATACTTTACGGGTAACAAGAAGCAACGTCAATACCATCGCAAAGCCGGAGAAAATTGCCCCTGCCACAAAATAAGGCGGGAAGATTGTAGTGTGCCATCCTGGAATCACCGAAGTCGCGAAGTCCATAGATACAATGGTGTGAACAGAAAGTACAAGAGGTGTAGAAAGACCCGCCAGGATCAATGCTACCGATTCGTAGCGCATCCATGTTTTAGCTCCTCCACTCCATCCAAAGCTTAATGAATTGTAAATAAGCGCACGTGTTTTATTTCCCATTCTCACCGCACGGTCACGAATGACAGCAAAGTCGGGAACGAGGCCCATATACCAGAATACTAACGAAACAGAAAAATAAGTTGAGATCGCAAACACATCCCAGAGCAAAGGCGAGTTAAAATTCACCCATAACGAACCAAACGCGTTTGGAAAAGGAAGCGCCCAATAAAATCCGAGCCATAAGCGACCCATGTGAAAGGCAGGGAAACTTGCAGCACAAATCACAGCAAAGATGGTCATTGCTTCTGCCGCACGGTTGATGGACATTCTCCAACGCTGACGGAACAATAAAAGAATAGCTGAAATTAGAGTACCTGCGTGACCTATACCAACCCACCAAACGAAGTTGGTGATGTCCCACGCCCAACCTACTGTTTTATTCAAACCCCACATCCCGATGCCATTCCAAAGCATCACACATAAACAATAAAATCCAAAAAGCAAAAGCACGAAGGAAACACTGAAAGCCGCCCACCAAAGGTTGGTTGGTTTTCCTTCTACCTGCTTGCTGATGTCTTCCGAAACATCCCTTACAGTTTTGCCTCCGGTTACCAGAGTTTCACGTATCGGTGAGGTTACTTGCATTTTCGTTAATCGTTATTCGTTACTCTTGTTCGATGTTTTTGTCTATGCGTGCTCTGCTTCTTTTGCTTTGTCTTTGTTCCTGATTTTCGTCAGGTAGAAAATATTTGGTTTTACACCAATATCTTCCAACACGCGATAAGCGCGTGGGTTGCCAATCTTTTTATCAAAGCTGTGGTTGAAGACTTTCTCCTCTGTGCCATCTTCCTTCTTCACCGTTTTGTAATGATCAATCTTCAGCAACTTGCTGATACTGCTTTCCGTGTCGTTCATATCTCCAAACAAAATAGCACCTGAGGAACAAGATGCCTGACATGCTGTGACTACTTCTCCATCTTTCACTGGCCTGCGCTCACGCTTGGCGGTCAACTTGCCTGCTTGAATGCGCTGCACACAGAATGAACATTTCTCCATCACACCCCTGGAACGAACGGTAACTTCAGGGTTTAACACCATGCGACCTAAGTCGGTGTTCATCGCAGGGTTAGATTGATAGAATTGCTGGTTATCGTGGTATTTAAACCAGTTGAATCTACGAACTTTATATGGACAGTTGTTGGCACAATAACGTGTACCAATGCAACGGTTATATGCCATCTGATTCAATCCCTCCGTGCTGTGAGTAGTCGCCGCAACAGGACAAACTGTTTCGCATGATGCGTTGTTGCAATGCTGACACAACATGGGTTGGAAAGTAACTTCAGGATTTTCGGCTGCCTTCTCAAGGCCTTTGTAATCCTCGTGCTTCGTTCCTTCCGGACTGCTATAATATCGATCAATGCGCAACCAATGCATTTCGCGTCTGCGGATCACTTCGTCTTTGCCGACAAGAGAGACATTGTTCTCTACGTTACAGGCTACCACACAAGCACCACATCCTGTGCACGTGTTGAGGTCAATCGCCATACCCCAATGATGATTAGGATATTGGTGACCTTTCCATAAGCTCAGTGTAGAAGCATCTACTTTTTCATCCCATTCAGTTACTTGAGGATTGTCTCTTCCTGCAGCTGGGTTAGTTTTAAATTCAGCTAAAGTTGCTTCCTGAATTACACTTTCCCTTCCCATGTAGGTCTGGTGAATCTGAGTCTGAGCGATTTGGAAGTTTTTTTCGGTCTTAGCAACTGAAACTCCTGATGTTGCCCCATAATTCAGAGAACCATTGAGCATCGTTATCATCGGATAAACATTAGCTCCAATGTTTTCAGCAACAGCTCCAACCTTCGTTCTTCCATACCCTAACGCAACACCAACTGTTCCTTCCGTCTGACCGGGTTGAACCAATGCAGCAACTGTAACTGATTTTCCATTGGCTGTAACAGTTACTAACTGGGTGCGACCCTCTGCATCGTTGTTGATATTCCACTTCGTTGCATCTTTTTGTGAGATGGTAACATAGTGGTCCCACACTGCTTTGGTAATAGGATCTGGCAATTCCTGAAGAAGAGGGTTGTTGGCTTGAGATCCTGAACCTACTCCATAACTTTCATAAATAACTAACTCTACTCCATCATTGGAAGGTTTGTAGTTTGCCGCTATGGATGAAGTTGCCGCTTCAACATTGCCTGCAAATGAAGTTGCCTTAGGCTCTGGTCCCGTTGCCTGATAAACTCCATCATAGAGACACTTATCCCAGAAACTCTGGAAATTATTGCCCTCATAGGGAAAACCACTCCATCTGGCTTGAAGTAAGCTATAATAATCTGCACCAGCATCGCCAGCCCAAGTCATAAAACTCTCTTGTGCCTGACGAGTTTTGAAAATTGGAGTAATGGCGGGTTGTGATAAGCTGTATGAATTTGCTTTCGGTTCAAAGTCATTCCATGATTCCAGATAATGATGATCAGGAGCCATGTAGGCTGATGCCGATGCCGTTTCGTCTGGTGTGTAGGAAGTAGAAACCGTCAGAGAAATGTTTTTCAAAGCAGCTCCAAGTTCCGATCCCATAGGATGATCGTATACTGGATTGCAATTATAAAAAATCACACCGGCTATCTTTCCATCTTTTGCATCGCTAATGAAAGCCGCCATCTTCTCATCATTTCCTTTGCGGAAATTCACTGGCAGTGCCATATTAATAGTAGCTCCGTAATTGCCCAACAAATCGTTGACAGCATTTATTATTACTTGAACCGCCTTATCATTTGAACCTGCCACAACTAAAGAGTTTCCTTTGTTCTCCAAGAGTTCAGCAGCAGCCTTTTCAAGTTTTTTATCAACATCTTCAGAAAAAGATGTTTTACCTCCCTTACCGGAAACTAGATTATACAATTGTGCAGCGACTAATCCTTCTTGTGAAGGTTTGATCATCGCTCGATAATCCGCATTTGCTCCAGTAAGCGTCAGGTTTGATTCGAATTGATAATGACGTGACATCTCACGCTTCTCTTCGCTTACTTCGCGAGTGGATGCGTACTGTTTTGTGAATTCGATTGGAGAGACCCATGTACCTAGAAAATCTGCCCCAATACTTACGATAGTTTTTGCTTTGCTGAAATCATAAGACGGGATGACGGCTGCCCCAAATGATTCTTCATTCGCTTTCAAAATTCCATACGAAGAAATCGGATCATACTCGATGTGCTCTGTTGTTGGATATTTTGCTTTGAATTTTTCAATAGTATTTAAGGTGCTTGGGCTAAGGATGGTGTTGCTTACAATGCGGATCGCTCCACCCTTACCAGCAATCTCCTCCAGCTTGGCAATAATCTCTTTATCAATTGTTTCCCAGTCGGCCTTGCTCTCTCCTTTTTGTGGTCCGCGCAAGCGGTAGTTATCATACAACGAAAGAACAGAAGCTTCAACTTGTGCGCTTGTCCCACCTAAAGTAACTGATGACAAGTTGTTTCCATCAACTTTAATCGGGCGGCCATCGCGAACTTTTACGACAATACTGCAATAGTCACCACCATTTACATAACTGGAGGCATAATAATTAGGAATGCCAGCATCCGCATCCACAGGCTTCATTACATACGGAATGGCTTTTCTAATAGGCGCCTCGCATGCTGCCAATGAAGCAGCGGCAACACTGAAACCCATCATCCTTAAAAAATCCCTACGTGAGTGGCCGGGATCCTCCGCTACGCCCATGTCAACAAATTCCTTGTCGGCATGCTTCACATAGTTAGGGTCGTTCTTCAGTTGGGCTAACCCTTTCCAGTATGTCTTTTTTGTTTCGCTCATATCTATATCAGATCGAATGGATTTGATTCTCTATTAATAGTGACACTTCGAACACTCAAGCCCACCAATGTCTTCCACTTTCATTTTGTTGCCCTTGCCTTTTGATGCTTCGTGAACTTGCACTAGCTTATCATAATAGGCATTGCCCTCATTGTTCACATTAGTCTTGCGGTGACAGTCAATACACCAGCCCATTGTTAACAGTGAATATTGTTTCACGACTTCCATTTCTTCAATCGGGCCGTGACAGGTCTGGCATTCGATACCACCGACATTAACATGTTGAGAATGGTTGAAATAAGCTAGGTCGGGTAAGTTGTGAATCCGCACCCACTCTATCGGCTTTTGTTTTTCTGTGTAGGAAGCAGTTTTAACATCATAACCAATTGCCGCATAAATTTTTTGAATCTCAGGAGATTCCTGTTTGATCTGCGAGTGACAGTTCATACAAATATTCGGAGATGGGATATTAGCTTGCTTGCCTTTCATCGCACCTGTATGGCAATATTTACAATTGATTTCATAAGCACCTGCATGGAGTTTATGAGAGAAGGCAATGGGTTGCTTAGGCTGATATCCTTGCTGCACACCTATAGAATAGAGCCCGTCAATGACTGTCTTGAAAGAAATAGCGGCCACTACAAACACAACAAGAAATATAAAGCCCGGGCTGCTCGTAAATGATGAAACTGTGATCGGTGAGTTGACAACTTCATTGTCCTCTTCACTTAATTGTTTCTCATTCAAATACTTTTTCAGGGCGTTGGTAATCATGCCTCCAAGGATAGCATCAAGGTATCCGGAAGGGATTGATGGCTGGGCTGCACCGCCTCCTGCAACTTGAGGTCCTCCAGCAGGTGCATCTGGTTTGTCAGCTTCAGCTTTCACATAGGCAAGGATTGCCATGATCTGATCATCCTTGTAACTTGTGAAGGCCGTCATCTGGCTTTTATTGTACTCATTATATAGAGTCACTGCATACTTATCGCCACTGGCAATAACCTTCGAGGAATTACGCACCCAGTTTTTGATCCAATCGAGAGATGGAGCGCGGTCGTACACTCCCGCCAAGGCAGGACCCACTAACTTTTGTTTTACACGATGGCACGACTTGCAATTGCCATTAAACAGATCTTCGCCTGTTTTAATAACCGCAGCATCTTTGGAGATGTCTTGCGAAAAGGAAATGAAACTTGTGAGTACGAGCAGCGCGAGAATAGGGAACTTGAGAAGACCAGATATTTTTTCGTTCATCATGGTACGTTTAGGTAACCGCTTTTATTAGGAATCGCACAAATCTACACCGCGAACGCATTATTTCAAATAAATTTTATCCACAGTCTAATTTTTCTTTTGACTTTTTGGATAGTTCGCAAAACCGGAATTCGAAAAAAGGGTGTGATCTCCTCAAAACATCTTAAATGTAACGAAAATGACCTGTTTTAATGCCTTTCAGAGTTCTCATTTGACAAATGAGCAGCGAAAAACTAGAATGCCTCATTAGAAATGTCAATTTACCTTTCAATATCTTTTGTCTCACCTGCAAGCCGTTGAAGTATTTACAAACTAAGTGAGGAAAGTCTATGAGATCGTATTGAATTATTAATTACTTATACCGACTTCCATTAATGCAGTTGAATTAGTAAAGCCTTAATTGTACCTTAACGATTAAGAGATTCAGGATATTAGCTCCGTTTAAACAACATGAGAAAATTTACTTACCCACTATTTCTTTTTATTATTATAACGAAATCAGGATTTTCTTTTACCGATAACCTCATTGATTCTACCCTTCAGATAAAAGAAATTCGCGACTTCTACCCGCTAAACCTTGCGTCTTATTTATTAAAAGATAAAAATAGCTCGCTTACAATTGACAGTGTTCTAAAAACTAACGCCAATTTTAATCGGATCACTCAAGAAATATATAATTTCAATCAGGATAAAGAGATTGGAGTTTATTGGGTTCGTTGTTCACTACAAAACCTTACCGGAAAAGTCCTTAAAGAATTCTTTTGTCTTCATCCTGGCTTAGACACGCTGGATGCTTTCATCTACTACCCTGATGGAACATCAAGTCATTCAAAGACTAACTCCGCCCAACTAACCAGCACAAAGCCTTTTTTTATAAGTCGCCAAATCATCATACCCTTAGAGCTGCAGCCAGGGATTACGAAAA
>Ga0207112_1152_pt2 | contig 15477 bp, 14 predicted proteins | sample Alteio_BWMinHeat_72_FD_153549 | JGI IMG/M metagenome (GOLD analysis project Ga0207112, IMG submission 153549) | Enriched cells from forest soil in Barre Woods Harvard Forest LTER site, Petersham, Massachusetts, United States -... | ecosystem: Environmental > Terrestrial > Soil > Temperate forest >...
GAAAAGGGACGCAATGTGCGTCCCCAATTCATATACGTAATTTTGAAAAGCATCGTCGGCGATGCGTTCGTAATTAAGCCGGTACAGCCGCCTGCTTTTCTTTTCGCTCGGCGATCTGCTTTGCGAATTTCTTCTGGAAGCGTTCTACGCGGCCTGCTGTATCGACCAGCTTTTGCTTGCCGGTGAAGAATGGATGGCAATTCGCGCATATTTCTACGCGAAGCGACTCCCCGGCAGTGGTCGAGCGGGTTTCAAACTCGTTTCCACAGCCACCGCAGTGGACTGTGACCGTATGGTAATTCGGATGGATTCCTTTTTTCATGTTTTCTCCTTTTGAGGCTGACGGATGTTGCCGTACCCCGATTAGTGTTGATTTTAGTGAATTGGCCGTGCTTAACAGCCTCGGTATGGTTAACGTTTCGGGGTTCCGAGTGTTACGCCATACTCCAGAAAAGCGTTATAAATTGCCAGAATTCGAGGGTCGAGAGCCTTTAGTGCTTTCTGATGCTTGCGGATGGTGGCTGAATCCTTGCGCGCGATCGGGCCGGAAAGAACCGAGCCGGCTGGTTTTGCTATCGCATTTTCCAGCGATTCTTTTGCTAACGGACGCAGTGCAGCTTTCAGCCGTTTCGGTGGTTGACCGAGTTCAGAGGCGATCCGTTCGATGCCCGAAAATAGAAGCGTGATAAAATTCGACCCCAACACGGTCATAGCATGATAGAGCGGCAGATCTTCACTTTTCAGTATAATGATACCGTTTCCACCCAGGTTTTTCGTAAACTCGTTCGCCCATCGGATGGCCTCGCGGCTGCTGGAGGAAGCCATCCAATAAATGCCACGGAAAAGATGACCGCTTGGCACCGGGAATGTTTGGATGGGATGAAGCGTGAGGCGAGCTACTCCGGAGCTGGCAGGTAAAACGGTGCTCGGCAGCGACCCGGCAAGATGCACGATAAGCCGAAGTTTTTTCGAGGCAACGGCCATCGCTTTTTTAGAGACAGCAGCGATCTCATCGTCTTTTGTAGCGATGACGATGACCTCGGAGTCGATCCTGGGATATTTTTTCTGCCGTGCCGGAATATGCGCCGAAAGTTTCATTCCCGCGCTCCTGCGGATGGCTATTGCGAGGGAGCTTCCGGTTTTGCTTTTGCCGATGATAGTGATGTGGTCCATAGGGTGAAAGAACGATACTTTGGGGGTTTTCGTGCAGGAATCAATTCCCTGAAAAGGGTGTACCTAATCTACTCATTCTTGTAAAAAGGAGTTGAACACTATGAAGCATCTTATTTGGGGATTTGGTCTTATTTTTTGTGTGGCAGGCGGTGCTCAGGCGCAGGGGCGGTGGGATTATTATAACTCATTTAACCATGTCGTCTCTATGGCTGACAATGGCGATTATTTTTGGGTTAGCACATGGGGCGGGTTGGTGCGGTTCAAAAAATCGGATGGGTCGTACCAAACTTTCAATGGTATTTCAGATTCGCTGCAAGGCTATGCAGGGGGATTGGTTACTTCTCCGAATGGAACCGTCTGGCGATGGTCCGATAACATGGTTGGCTGGTGGAATGGATCGAAGTGGAACACCACTTTTTTCTTCAACGATACAAATACGATCCAATTTGTTGTCCCTACAACGACGATTCGGCGATACGTCCAATGCTTCGCGTTCGATTCCACTGGCAATCCCAATGCGGTTTTAGGGGACGGTTACCATCCACAATTGCTCGCACGGTTCGATGGTTCGGCTTGGAATCTTTCTGTTCTCCCAACTTTCAATCCGCCGTTCACTGTGGCCGGAATGCTCTTCGATAAAACAGGTGCAATGTGGCTGACGGGAAATGAAACGTCGCTCGCGACATACGGCGATCTCATTGTGGCTCGTGTTCACGATACCAACGTAACCATCTGGACTTCGGCGGATAGCATCCCAACAGGAACCGGAAATACGTTTACTTCCATTGCGCTCGATTCGACCGGCAAGATTTGGACGGCAGTCGGGAGCGTGAGCGTATTCAATGGAACAAAATGGACTGAATACCATACCACTTGGGAAGGTGGCACTTTGAAGACGTATCCCTACAATATGCTGGTCGATCCACATAACTTTCTTACGTTCGGTTACAATGGAGTAGAGCAGTTCGAAGGAACCAATTTTATCTATTCTGCGCCTCCCGATGTTCCTGCATCCGTGAATGCACTTGGAATTTCCTCGTCCGGCGAATTATGGGCAACGGGTGATTCTGGTGCCTACCGCATCACGAACGGGAAGTGGATTCATTACATCACTGCCGATGGACTTCCATCGAATCATTGTTCGCTCGTCATTCGGGATGCCGAAGGCGACGTGCTGGTTGCAACCGACAAGGGTGTCGCGCGTTTTGCAAATGGTGCGTGGACAAGCTATGCCGTTACCAACGAAATCACCGGTAATCAAGTGAGCAAGCTCGCAACGGATTACAGCAACAATCTTTTTGTGTTGGGCATTGGAGATAATGCCGCAGTCAATCCTGGTGTGTTACATTACGACGGCACGAATTGGCGGACATTCACAACGGCTGATGGTCTTCTGAGCGATACGGTGGTCGATTTGGCCTGCGACCCATCGGGTAAAATGTGGTTCGCAAATCAGACTGGGATTTCCGTGTATGATAATGGGAACTGGCATTCCTACACATTGATCGAAGGCAGGAACAGCGACCGGGTCTATCAATGCATTGCTTCCGATTCGTCCGGCAACCTATGGGTCGGTTCCGTCCATAGTGATATAAAGGAAGTTGGGCCACCTTGGATTCGAATCGACTCCGTGCCGGAAATTTCTCGCGTAACAATCAGCAAAGAAGGGCAACCCCCGGTTTGGAAAACCTTTGGTCTTGCGGATATACCTTACTTTAATGGTTTCGGGCCAATAAGCATTGCAACAAGCAAAGCAGGAGATATTTGGGCGTTGGGCGAACAAGATAGTGGCTTAGGTGGCGGTGTTGGCGGTCTCTATCATTACGATGGAACAACGTGGAACACGATCGATCTAAATGACGGAAAACCTACGCCCCCAGTCAATGTTGGGGGTGGCGCAAGTACGTATATTCAGCCAAACGCTATTGCATGCGCTGACGATGGTGCGGTGTGGATGATGTGCAATTTTGAAGGGCTAAAGTCGAGTGATGGAACACTTCTCGGCCCTATCGTTCGCTACGACGGAAAGAGCTGGCAACATTTCGGCGGAAGCCCCGATACGCTTCCCGGTGTTTTACAATCCACATACGCATTATACGCCGAACCGGGTGGACGTATGCTCGCCTCGACAAATTTTGGGGTTGTCGAGTATAATGGTTCGACATGGTCCGTAAAATATGCAATTACGCCTGGTCCCGTACCGGGAGGTGTCACAGGAATTTCCATTGCTCCCGATAAAAGCACATGGCTTGGAACACAAGCTAATGGTATTGCTCATTTCATTCCGAATGCCAGTGGCGTAACGCCCACAAATTCCCCAAACAGCACCATCCAATGCTCCGTCTATCCGAATCCCATGATCCCAGATGCCGCCCACATCAGCTTGAACGGCGCGGAGAGTGGGGCGTATCAGATAACATTGTGCAATACGCTGGGAATCGTTCTCAAAACCGCTTCCGTGAATGCGGAGGCGCACGCAGCGTTGGAATGCGATCTCTCTACATCCGATCTTGCAGGCGGCGCATATCTCATCACGATTGCGAATGGTTCGGAGCGGGTAACGGTGCCAGTGATGAAGGAGTGATGCGCGGTTTTATTTCTCCGCTGCCCACCCAGTACGTTTGATCTTTTCGAGCACAAGGGAAACGGAGCCGATGGCGATGCTTACGTCAATACGGACGGGTACGGCTGCATCATCATCGGAAACGTAGGCCGTGAACGATCCATCGGCACCGAGCGGAGCAGAGCCACCTAGATCCATCATGCCTTGCAAAATGCGAGTGTGAACTTTCTTATCGTCTAAGGCAGGTACTTCCTCATCAGAGAATTGATTGGTGAAGTTTACCGTAACCGGCTTTGTGCCTGTTTTTGTGTGAATGAGGAACTGGTATTTGTGTCCGACTGCACCGCTCCAGGCGCGCATATTGTAAATAAGTCCGAGCGCATCGACGTAGGGTTCGATATTGTGCTTGACCACGTTCGTTTCCTTTTCGTCGGAATAGGTCAACGTCTTTGCGGTGCGGTCATAAGTGGAATACTTGTCATTTTTTTCGTCGCCAAATTCTGCATGTTCTTCGTATTTGTGGAGCGTAAGATCGTCAGTGTAAAACTGGTCGATGACGTTCGTCTTTGCGTGAAGAAGCGGGATATCGGCGGTCCAGAAACGCATGTGTGCGGAGAATGTGCCATCGGATGCGATCGCTCCTGTTTGGAGCACAGCGGTTCCGAGCTTGATAAAACCATATTTTGCCTTATAGACGAGTTCCTCGCCGGGCTGGAGAATATCTTTTCGGGTTTGGGCGAAACACGTTGTGACCGCGCACACGACAATTGTTACCGCAACTGCGGCGTGGAGCATCCCTTTGAAATATCGTTGCATTGGTCTATCAAAGGAAAGCGAGAAATGATTGGTGCCTGCCCTGATTTAGAATTAATCATAAAAAAAACGCGCCTGGTTCACCAAGCGCGCCTTGCTATTCCTTAAGTATTGTATTCCTTAAAGAGGTTCTATTGTGTTGGGAGAGAAAAAACTTTATTCGTTCGATGCCAGCTCGGAAGCCAGATCGTTCGTAAGCTTCAAGATCGTCTGTGCGATGAAATCATCGTCAAAATACTCCACCGCTTCTGCAAACTGCCGACTGATGGTGGGGCGGACGGCAGATCCGATACCACCAAAGACCGGCACGAGTTCAACGCGGATGTTCAGGATACCTCCGACCGGGCGAGCATCGTAGGTTACATGAACATTGACCGAATGCTGTTCGAGTGCGCTATGAACTCCGCCCATGGTGGTCGTAAGTTCGAGCACGTTTCCCGTTTTGAGCAGTTCGGTCGAACCGTTCGAGCGGTTGGCAACGAGCCTCGTAGTAGATTGGAGCAGGCTGTCAGCCATGATCCTATTTTCGGCGATTTTCGCTGCTTTTTCAATGGAAATCGCTCCTGGTGTCAGTTCTGCCACCGGAGTGGTGTATTCTGGCGTTCCAGCATAAGCGAGATCGGTTTGGGCACTCGCCCGTCCGGCGAGGCCCATCGAAATGGCAATGATCGCTATGAATGTTTTCATGCGGGTACTAAGCTATAATTCTCAACAAGCTAAACTATAATTCTCACCGGAATCGAGGAAATAAGCTATTAATTTATTTCGATCAATCCCTTCGCAGGTATAGACGTTAATTGCGACTGAGACATTACAGAAAATTACCCAAAACAGGCAAAAATCGTAATTATTTTGCTTTTTTCGATTCTCAGAATTATACACCTGTCGTAAAAAGAGACTGCAATATTACACTAAGTGTCACAATCATACATAATGGGAGCAGTTGTTTCATTTTAGGACATTTTCCCGGCTTTTGTGCCATTCCTGCACAAAGTGCATTTAGTCAAAATCTGACACGATAACGATCAAAATAAGGAGAAATCCGTCGCCGGACTGACGTGATCGGAATTGAAGTCGAACGAGGCGGCAGTTGAGTGCGCCGGGTACAAAAAAATACTGTAGAATATCCGGGTGCAAGACATGGAACTATTGCTAAAACGCGATCCTGCTCGGAGGAAACAGTTGGGAGCACATTGCGTAGGATGAAGTCCCTATAGCACCTGCATTACTCCACGCAATGCTCACCGTCATGCCGCGTCTGGAGCACCACCGGTGGCGCATCGTGAATCATTGCAACCTTAGATGGATTATATGTACCGTTTCATCGTTCGGTGAATTCACACCATGCGATGAACAGGAATTTGATGTAACCCAGACCATTCTGGTAATGGTGTTTGAACCCACCATCGGCGAGAGGATGAGCCAACGGTTCTTGGAGCTTTCTTTTCGCCGGATACAGTTTTTTGTCGCCGAAACTACATTTTTGAAAATCAACACTCATCAAGCGACTCATTGCGATGTCTGGCTGTTCGGGCCACTGCGAACCAATGGTTACGCCGTTCTGAACCATCCATGCGTTGCGTGCGTCGTGCCGTGAGCTTTTTACGTAACCAAATCACAGGACCCAAGCAGTATGGAACCTTATAGACCTCGCATCATCCCCGGACGATGGACGTCACGCCTTGCCTCTTCCGTGGCGGCCCTTGCTTTCCTCATCCTTTTTTTCTCAGCACGCAATGCATGTGCTCAGACGGGCGGCACATCTTCCGATACTGCTAACATCACTTGGCCGCACACGCTCACGCTCGGCTTTGGAGGTGGGATCAACGATAACTGGCAGCTATCTGGTACAGCTGGAACCGGGGACACCGCAGGCGGTCTTGACCCATTCGGAATGTACGGTTATACCCAAAGTTCACCGAAGATCGGCGCGGAATTCCACATCCTTGCGGAAATTCCGGTCGGCGGGAACTGGATGTTCGCGCCTCGAATCGCCTATAATAATCATAGCCTGAACTGGGATAATGCCTCCTCAACCAGCCCATCGCAAAGCCCGGCAGCGGCGCCAAGTCCTGCCATTCCGCTCACCCTTTCGATCGCAGATATTGGCGCCGACCTTCTTATGAAGTATGCGTTCAACAATTTTCATGTGATGGGTGGCTTCAATCTTTCTACACCGATCCAGGCTATATCGTATGGTCATGGTACCGGTACGCTCGTGACAGGCAGTGGCGGGAATCTTCCTAATTATTCCAAATTCCTTGCCGGGTTCAAAGTGGGAGCAGGTTATGATATTCCGGTCAATGCCGATAACACCATCTGGGTAACCCCGGAAGCATTTTTCACACTGCCTCTGACGGATTATGCCAGCAACAATGGATTCACCGTTACTCCTGCCACGATCTCACTCGGCGTTAGCTTGAAATTCGCGATGGGCGAATCGGGGCCACCGCCTCCGCCGCCCACTCCGATCACTGCGAAGATCACCGCGCATGGCGTGATGCCCGATGGCTCGCCGACGAACGACCTCGTTTCGCCGCAGCAGGCGACGCACAACCGGTCATCGGTTCCGCTCTTGCCGTATATCTTTTTCGATGAAGGCTCGGCCGTTATTCCTTCGCGATACACGCGCAGCGGCGCGACGGGGTTCAGCGAGCAATCGTCGCTCGATGGAAAAGATGCTATTCAGGCGAACCATGAGATCCTGGATGTGATCGGGTCGCGCATGAAAAACAATCCGAACATGCGCGTGAAGCTGACAGGAACGAATTCCAACACGAAGGACGAAAAGAACAACATTGAGCTTTCGAAGGCGCGCGCGCAAGCCGTTGCGGATTACATTGAAAACACCTGGGGTATCAGCCCAAGCCGCATTACCATTGACCAGCGTAATCTGCCGGAGGTTCCGACCAACCCGGTCACAAAAGCAGGCATGGCCGAGAACCGCCGCGTGGAGATCACTTCTACCAATCGCGATCTCACATCGCCCGTCAAGATCGAGAACCGGCAGAACCTGAGCGTTGGCGCAACGACCGTTCGGTATGATGTTTCACTTTCGCCCGATCCATCGGCGCATCCTTATAAGAGCTGGAGCATCGCACTCGATACAGGCAGCGTTCCGATCGTTCCGACGCTTTCCGGCAACGGCGCGCCGCCTGCCACCACCACGGAAGACATTCCGAACGCACAGCAATTGGTCGATAAGCCGGTGCATTATACACTAACCGTCACCGATGACAAAGGCCAGACGACACATGTGGACGGGTTTACGCAGATCAAAGCGAAAACGGTCGATCGGAATAATCTCGAAAAGTATGCGATGCTTTCGTTCGATTTCGACCGCGCCGACATCAACCCCCGCGCTCGGCAGATGCTCGACCTCATCGGTGAAAGCATCAGCGGTGGAGCAACCGGAGTGAAAATAGATGGATATTGCGACTCCACCGGAAGCGCAGAATACAATCAGGTGCTTTCCGAAGCCCGCGCGAACGGAGCGATCACTGCCCTTCGCCAGATGACCTCACTGCCCTCTAACCTTGCCGTAAAAGGTCATGGCATCCGCGACCCACGGTTCCCGAACGATCTCCCCGAAGGCCGCCAGCTTAACCGCCGCGTGGAGTTCACCATCGAGAAATCCGGGCAGTAACATAACGCAAAAGGTAGCGCAAATTGTAGCGCAAACTTTAGTTTGCGAAAAAGAGGCCAGCGATGGCCTCTTTTTTATTTCCTCGGTCTTACCGAATACGTTCTCGAATGGCGTTACAAATTCGTTCCGATGCCGCGACGGCCAGCCGAGCAGACGACTCATCATAAATGCCTTCGAATTCCGGGTATCTCGAATCGACCGAGAAAAAGGACAAATGCCCACAGTCGGTGATAAGCACGGTTAGCGACGGATCGAATGCACAACATTCCTTGAGGAGTTCCGTCATCTCATGCGTTCTTTCCGGAGGATTTCCGTTCCACGCAAGAAATGCTTTTAAATATTTTTCTGCAGCCGATTGCGCGAGGAATACAATGACTCGCCACACCTTCTCCGGCGCGGCAAATTCATTTCGAATAACCGTTCGGTCTTCCTCTGCAATTCGAATCCAATAGCTGTAATCACGCATTTGCTTGATACAGAGTTCTTCCTTCGCGCTCAATAATGGGAATGATGGAAACAAGCGACCCGCGCCGGTCGCGGACCTCTTCAGGAGTCATGACGATAAGATCCATGGGAACTCTAACACCCCATAACAGTCCACGAACCTTGATGTGCCGCTCAACCGGACTTCCGGGAGCTTCTAATTCGACAAACAGATCGATGTCGCTCTCGGGCAGAGCATTCCCTCGTGCACGGCTTCCAAAAAGGATCACCCGCTCGGGATGAACCCCTTCGACGATTCTGCGCGTTATTTCCTGAATCAGCGATTCGTCGATCTGAACGGTATCGCGTGTAATAGTTTTGCTCTGCATGATGGTGCAGAACGATTATTTTGGCCAGTTCGTCCCAGCTTAACCGCCGCGTGGAGTTCACCATCGAAAAATCCGAGCAATAATTGTAGCGCAAAATATAGCGCAAACTTTAGTTTGCGAAAGGGCAGGCGATAAGCCTGTCCTTTTTTTATTAGCAAACTCATCAGGCCAAGGTCATCCCGAGCGGAGTTCTTTCGAAGCGGAGCGAAGGAAGAACGCAGTCGAGGGATCTCATGTAATTCACCACTGAGCTAAACTGTCCGAGATCCCTCGACTACGCAAATCTCTGCTATCGCTTCGATTTGCTTCGCTCGGGATGACAGGTTTAAGTGGCATGTGTGGCGAAGAACCTATGCCCCAAATTTCCCGGCGTTGTAATCATCGAACGCCTGGAAGACCTCTTCGCGGGTATTCATCACGAACGGGCCGTAGCGTGCAACCGGTTCGTTGATCGGCTCCGCGCCGAGCACGAGGAGTTCCGCGATCTCATCGGACGTATTCGCAACAATGACCTTGTCACCATCCGAAAGAATTCCCAGTTGTCCTGCCTTTAACTCGCGTGCAGAATCGCCAACATTAATTCCGCCTTGAAATGCGTAAAGCATAATGTTCTGCGCATCGGCCACATCGAGTTCCGTTTTGCCGCCGGGTTGAACGGTATAATGCAAATAGAGGATCGGCCATGTGGTATTGATCGGGCCGCGAACGCCTTCGGCCAAACCGCCGAGCACTTTTAGTGTATAGCCGCTCTTTGCATTTGTTAAAACGGGGATCGAGGCAGCAACAATATGCTGCGATTGCGGTGGAATCATTTTTTTCGCTGCTGGAAGATTGACCCAGATCTGAAATCCGCGCATAGTTCCACCATGCACGCGGGTGTGTGCCGTTGGCCCGCCGCCGTGGATGATGCCGCGACCTGCGGTCGTCCATTCGACATCTCCGATGTGGAACTCCTCGGAGAAGCCGGTCGAATCGTGGCTTTCGGTTTCGCCTTCGAGGATGTAGGTTAGCGTTTCGAAGCCGCGATGGGGGTGATCGGGAAGGCCATCTTCGTCGCCGGGTTTATGCACGATCGGGCCGGCCTCGTCGAGCAGCAGGAATGGATCGACGTGGTCGAGCGCCCGCGTCGGGAATGGCCGCCGAACCTGAAATCCGCCGCCTTCGATGGTGATCTCGCCATTGATAATGCGCTCTATTTCTCTTGTTTTACGGTGTTTGGATGTACTCATATTTTTAGAATTTTCGTTTTTTCTTAGAAACGTGAGGACGATATATTTGTTTCAACAAGTAATTAACAGGGCAGATAGAACACCTTAGGAATAAAAGTATGAAGATGCGCAATGCGGAAATAAATTTTCAGTTGCTAACTCTTATAGCTATCTGGGACCAGCAGCAGATGCGGAGGAATTTTCAGGGCTTTCGCTATTTTTTCAATTGTCGCAAGTGAGGCAGCAACACCCTCCTCTCCACGTTCCATTCTAGCAAGGTGGTTTGAATGCATTTTGGCCTTTGAGGCTAAATTTTCTTGTGTTAGATTATGCTTCAAACGGTAGCCCTTGATATTTTTCGCGACAATTTCTTGGAGAATCACATAATAATCTATTATTAAGTTGGTTTAAGTCCATATCCAAAGTTGTATAGAGACCATATTTTTGTCGTATCTTTGTACCGAGAGCTTCAGTTTAAGCTCCTTCTTTTACGAATTCAGTATGACAAAAATCATTTTGTGTGCATCGTTTTCTTTGTTGTTTTATTCGTCCCTTCACGCCCAACAAGCGGCAAATGTGATCTCATATCAAGGATTGATACAGGGAGTAAATGGCGCTACCGTTAAGGACAGCACTTACCCAATCACGGTTTCGATTTGGACTGATGCCTCGTCCGGTCCCGAGCTATGGCGTGACATATTTCAAACTGAGGTAAAAAATGGAATTTTTAATATTATGCTCGGCTCTCAGAATCCATTACCGCCCTCCACGCAGATGGACAAACCACTCTGGGTCAGTGTTAGTGTTGGTGGCTCAATGCAGTTATCTTATAGAGCTCGTCTTTCGGCGGTGCCAATGGCAATAAATGTTGTTGATGGAGCTATAACAACTACGAAGCTCGCGCCCGGTTCCATTACACCGGATAAACTAAACATGGATTACATTTCTTCCGTGAGCGTGAATGGAGAGAAGATCACTTCAAAAGGAGCAAATCTTGACATCGTTGGTAATGGGGGAATCATGGTTTCTTACGAACCAGATTCGAATCGACTATTTCTAACCGGGACAGGCAGCAAAGGTCAGCAAGCTCCTGTGATTTTGTCAGATCCTTGCGCGGGAACCAATGGAATCGGTGGAGTCAACACGAATACCGTTGCAGGAGGTTGTAGCAATATTGCAAATCCATCCGTCGGATATGCGACGATCAGTGGAGGGTTGAGTAACACGGTCAATAGTCCATATGCCGCTATCGGAGGTGGGATGACGAATAAGGTCGCCACATTCTCGGATTATTCCTTTATCGGTGCAGGGACAATCAACCTGATTGACACAGGCAGTCTTTACTCTGCAATTGCAGGCGGTGATTCCAATGGTATTGCAGGAATGGACAACGATATTGCAGGAGGGCATTACAATGCAGTAGGAGTTCAACCTGCCTACTTAGGGCCTTATGCGGGTGGAATAATGGTGCCATCTAATTTTGCCTCAATTGGAGGGGGAAGGGATAACTTCATCTCAGGCAGCGATGGAGCGCATATTTCAGGTGGAACTTATAATGAGATTGGCTTATTCGGTAATCCTTCCCTCAATGCAGTCATCGGAGGAGGAGATACGAACCGAATTGAAATTAGCCGTTCAGCTGTCATTGCTGGAGGCTCGTCAAATACTATAAATCAAAGCACGAACAGCGTTATTGGTGGTGGACTTGGGAACCAAATAAGCGCAGCTCATTATTCGGTGATAGCAGGAGGAAATGGAAATAAGACACAACAGCCTTACTCGACGGTCTCGGGTGGGTTCATAAACCGCGCCGAGGCAAATGCAACGACAGTAGGCGGCGATATTGACAATATTGTATGTGTACCTTATGGAACCATTGGTGGAGGAGACACTAACTACGTTCGATCGTGGTTCGGAACCATTGGTGGGGGATGGCTGAACGGCGCTGGAATTGATCTTAATGATTCGGCAACGGTGGTAGCTGGCGGGTATTTTAATCACGCTAACAATAATTTTGCTGCGATTACTGGTGGTGAGCACAACACTTCTGCGGACACAGCAACTTTTGTAGGAGGTGGGTCATGGAATGCAGCTAATCAAGCATACTCCACTATTGGAGGTGGACGTATGAACAACATTGGAGATGACTTTCTAGATAATCACGCAGTAAGTTCTACCATTGTAGGCGGTGACACGAATTTTATTGACGCATTTTGCACAGATGGATTTATTGGTGGAGGCCGTGATAATGCAATCACTCTTGGATACCTCGATGACGGGAATCCTGGATACTTCCCTACGCCATTTGCAACAATAGCTGGAGGATACATTGATACAATATATGCTGGTGATACAGCCTCTTTCATTGGTGGCGGAGAGCATAATATCATTGATACAAATTCCTATTATTCAACACTCGCTGGTGGGTATTTAAACTCCATCCTCCAAAATTCGCAGGCATAATTTATTGGGGGTGGAGAAAAAAACGGAATAAGCTATAACTCTAACCACTCCACAATCGGCGGAGGGCAATATAACAGTATTTATTGGGACGCGGATCACTCGATGATAGGAGGCGGCTTACGAAATGGAATTGATACTGGAGCAAATTATTCCACGATTGGAGGTGGGTACGAGAATTATATTTCGAAATCGTATTGCTTCATAGGTGGTGGAGGTGGTCCATATGCTGGAGGGCCTCCTCTATCGGCTGCCTCTCCGAGTTCTTCGTTTTCCATGCGTGTCAGCAGGATGGCCATGCATAGTTCAAGTGTTATCACTTTCGCGCCTCGTTGGTCGAATATTGCAACAGCTCCTTGGACGACAATAGGCGGAGGATATAACAATCTTGTGGCAGATACCCTGGCCTCGATCCTTGGAGGTGGGTACAATATGAACTATGGTTACGCATCCTCGATCGGCGGCGGCGCGTATCATCAGATCTATTCTAACTTTGGTTCTATTGGCGGTGGAAACACAAACGCTATTGATGTTTTTTCCGATAATGCGACTATCGCGGGAGGCATCCTAAATTATGTTGGAGTAACGGGCAGCACTGTGGGAGGCGGATCAAATAATAATATACTCGATAGCAATGCCACAATTGCTGGGGGATTTTCGAATACAATTTTTCCAGGTGCGCCTTATGCATCCATCCCCGGAGGAAACAACCTCATTGCCCAAAGCTACGCGCAGACCGTAGTTGGCTATAATAATAATCGATTGGGATCGGTAACTCAGGGTACGTCGCACTTTTGGTCGCCAACAAACCTCGGAGTGGATGCTCCACTTTTCATAGTTGGGAACGGCGTTCAAGCAGATAGTCTATCGAACGCAGCCGAATTTTCCTATGACGGACATTTGCAATTATATGACGTAAATGGAAATACTCACCCGATTCCTCATACTTCTCCGCGAACGCCTTATTTAGGCGCGACATATCAGGATAATACGGTTATCGCATGGGGTGATGTACAGCCCAATAGTATTACTGGCCCACCAGCTGATGCTCAGATAAATTCAGATTTTGGCGTAGTAGAGGTTCAAAACCCTTACAATGGTGTCTATATCGTGAAGGTGGCTCTTAATCTTCCGGACGGCACTACACCTGTACCTGCCTTTGTGGATTGTTCAATCACGGCAACTATTCAGGAAAGTTTACCTACATATGACACAGTCGGCCCTTTTCCGATAAAGACGATAAGTTGCTCTGAATTCCAGTCAAATGTGGGCCCCACTGAGTTTGTCGTTCGAACGTATGTATCTCTACCTTCAGGAGCTGCTGGTTGCGAGCTCCAGGATCTGCCATTTTTTTTCAAAGTATGCGCACGGAAAGGCTCGCCATTTTCGCCGTAAGGCTTACCATCTTCAAAAGATGGTTTGGAACAAATTCAACATTCGAGTGTTAACTATTTCACATTGGAGTATTAATTATTAGGAGGAAATTATGAAGAAGAACTTATCAATCCCGAAGGTCTTTGCACTTGCTGTCACTCTAGCAATATATGTATTCACGAGCGGATGCAAAACCGTTTCTTCGCCTGGTACTACCGGCTCATTTGCGGGGGTGGTTATGCTTGCAGATACATCAGGAATAATCGCAAATTTTTCTGGTACAACCGTGAGCATTGATAGCACTTCGTTCAGTACAACGTCTAATTCCAATGGGCAATGGATGATTGGCGGCGTGCCCGAAGGGCAATACAATATTACGGCCTCGAAACCTGGCTTTGGAACATTTCATTGGTACCAACAGCAGTTGCTCGATGGCACTGTTTACCTTCAGCCCATTGAATTGGCACGTATGAATCTTTTCACTCCCGTTCTCTCAATTGTGGTTTGGAGTCAAGGTAGATTACATTTCAACGCATTATTACCACGCACTGACTCGGAACCAACTTTGCTTGTTTATTGCGATTTAGATTCAACTACTCAACCATCGGACTCGCACTTTGCAACTTCGCAGTATAGTTACACCCCCGATGGAAGCACATTCGTCGGGGATTTTTCCTATGAGGTTCTCCGTGAGGCTGGTGCACAGTCAGGGCAGGTGCTTTATTTGAGTGCTTCAACCATAGGTGGAACTGCTTTCATCGATCCGATGCATAATGAAACCCGCTGGTCAACGACGGGACCAAAATCGAATGTGATTAAAGTAACGATGCCATAACTCTCTTTGATCTAAGCATAAAGTATCTTACTTCAACAAAATCAAGGAAATCCAAAAATAATTTTGTATTTTCTTGATTTGCGTTTTAGATGTATTATATTAGGATGTGTTGTGATAAGCACCTATTTCTGAGGGACAGCATGAAATAAAAAGGGGGTGCTCGTGTTCATTGAAAATCGGCGGCAACTGTCCAAAAAACTCTACAGTTTATGAATTCTGAATTCAAAAAAAAATATTTATGAACAGCAACTGGCGAAATTGGCTCGGAATCGAGGGTGATTATGAAGTACAAATGCGTTTTTGCAAAAGGCACCCATTTCTATAGGAAACTGCACTTGACTTTTGCAAAATAAATGTTATATTGTGGAAGTGAATGGCGCCCGGCTGGCGTTCATTTTGACTGCATTCTCACAACACACACAGGAGAAACCTTATGCTCATTACATTTGAAGGGATTGATGGCTGCGGAAAATCATCGCAGGCGAAGCTCATAGCCGACCGGTTGTCGGATCAGGGGATCGAAACGCTGCTCGTTCGGGAACCGGGTGGAACGGAACTATCCGAGCAGATCAGAACGATGTTGCTCGATGCCA
>Ga0207112_1165_pt1 | contig 15421 bp, 16 predicted proteins | sample Alteio_BWMinHeat_72_FD_153549 | JGI IMG/M metagenome (GOLD analysis project Ga0207112, IMG submission 153549) | Enriched cells from forest soil in Barre Woods Harvard Forest LTER site, Petersham, Massachusetts, United States -... | ecosystem: Environmental > Terrestrial > Soil > Temperate forest >...
TTTTCGGTTGTCCTGGCGAAGACTAAGCGTAAGCCGCCTAAGAGCGGTTCGGTATCCTGTTCCCAGGGCGTACCGTATCGAAATTGTCCCGCTTGCGGAACCACGACGATCCCAAAGTACCAGACACTGAATCTCCAGAAGAACCGCGATGCAGCAGTAACCAGTCCGAAAAAGGTCACCGTACAGGAGATCCGTGATCCAGCGAACGACACTGGGAAGTTCACGCCAAGCTCGCAAGTGTGGGTGACAGGCTACGTTGCCAGCGTTGATCCGGGCGGATTTCAGGAGACGTGCAACTGCAAACGATCTGATCTACGGGACGTTCACATAAATATGGTTGCCGATCCCTCAGAGGCCAGTGACCAATCAAAATACGTTGTGGTGGAGTTCACGCCGCGATGGGAAAAGAGGTTCGGCTTTGACGACAGCAATTACGACGCCATGCGCCAGTCGGTCGAAGACAAGATCAAGGGCAAGTGGGTAAAGTTCTCCGGCTGGATGCTGTATGACTTCATTCACGCAAACGCATCGCAAAGTACTGCACCGAACAATCCAGTTTGTCCCAATGACGGGCAACAACACTCAGGCTGCAACTGGCGCGCGACGCCGTGGGAAGTGCACCCCGTTACGGCTTACACGGTCGTCAGCGGGCCTGGATAAAAACTCCTTTACTTGATCAGCTTGATAGGATCGAAGACGACAAATTAAGTACCGAAGGGTTGAGGGGCTTTTGAAAGGGCGGCGGGGTCTGGGCCTCGCCGCTTCCTTCGCTGTTTCAGACCCGAACGGCCATAGGTTCACAGGCCAATATATGCGGACAGTTTTCCTGCCAATGCATCAGGCGAATGTAAGGATGGAACCTTTACGTTGAGCGAGCACAAAAGGGGTGCGTGTTCCGGCCATGGGGAGTATGCTCTTTGGGCTGGCCACTAGGCTCATTCCGCGCCGCGCCGAACGCTATGGATGACCAAATCCGAAAGACCGTCCACGAGCTGTTGCAGTTCAGGCGGACTGAGTACACCGCGACTCGTGCCTTCCAGAAGTTGAAACACAACGCCGATCTCTGCCCACGGTTTCAGAAACAACTAGAGACCATTCTGGGTGCCTTCGAAAAGTATAGGAAGATCGTATACGACATCCAAGGGCCACGCGACCGCGGTGCGGATGTCGTCTTGCGCCAAAGCCTAAACGAGGAAGCATTCTTTATAAACCTTCAAATTAAGTCTGATAGTGACCTGAGGGAGAAGGACTACCTGAAAACACTGAAGAGCCAATACTTCGACTCTAAGGACTCGTTCCAAAGGCTCGTGGACTATTACGTGATCCTATGCACTGATTTGACGGGGAAGAAGGGAAAGACAGAAAGAGTGGCTCCCCCAGATCAGCGAAAGAAGGATATCGTGCGAACCGTCGAGGCAGAATTTAGGAACAAACAGGATGTACATGTAATCGAGCCCGAGTATGCGCTAACGTTCTTGAGACTGAGCTCAATGCAGATAGATGCTACGATTAAGAGCAAATTGGGGGCAGACGATATTGTCCTTGCCAAAGCCCAGGAAATCGTCCGTAGGTTGTCGGCCAGTGAGCGGGCGATCTTATTTCATCTGATTTGGCTCAAGATTTATCAATCTATCGATTCTGTGAACAGATCCGGGTTGAAGCCATCCTCCGCCGTGTATGCAATATACAGCACGTCCCTGAAAGACGATCAAGATAGCGATTTCGATGGCAGTGATTTCGATGACAGTGATTCCGATGACAGTGATTTCGATGGCAGTGATTCCGATGATATCGAATACTCAAACACCAGGGACAAGTATTCGTCAGTAGATGATACGGACATCACCCAACGCATGATGGCTGATCTGATTTATTTGGAAGACAATCTCGTTTATGGCGACAAGTCCGGTAACTATTCCCTGGCATTGAGTGAGGTGTTGCCCCTTGTCGAGCTGATGATCGATGGGCAGGTCCGGTACGGTTACGAGGAGAGCGAACTTATCTACTACATGATGGATCTCTTCGGGCCGATCGAAGGGTATGAGCCCCAGCAGGGAGAGTTATAGGGTAAATAACAGTGCCGCGCATGGGACCCCTCTACGCGAAATGCCAAGAGCCCTCTATGCGAGTTGGTCTCGGATCGAGTGCACCGCAGCGTTCAACTTTGCGGTTGCTTCTTCCGTGTCACCTCGCGCTAGCTCCTTCAGGCCGTTATTCTCCCAAAGCTTTACTACGGTCTCACGCAGCTTAGAGGCAATTAGTCTTGGGTTCCTTGGCTTCACGCCCAAAAGACCACGAACGCCTTTACGAATCGTCGCGGCCTTGAACAGCAAACGGACCTCTACGGCTGGTACCGAATCCTCCCGCTCGCCTGCTGGTGACCCTGAGAGGTACTTGATTTTGAAGCTTTTGTAACCGAACTGACTCACCCTTGACGCGAGAACCTCGCACAGGTAGCCGCGTACGACCACAAAGTCACCCTTTGCAATCCCAGGCCGTGTATGCGCTTTGTATAGATCAGCTAGCGGGTGGCCGTCAAGATTGATCTTTTTCGCAATCCCCGCAACGACGCCTCCGGAGGCGCGAATCCGAAGTAATCGACGGCATCGCAGTAGGCAGTAAGACGACAAAAGTCCTATTTTCTGCTGGTGGCCAAGGAGTGTGCTTAAGGTCACACGTCGCCTGACGCCCCCGATATTCAAGTGAATGTCACCGCTAGGGCGCCTGTAAGCCTGCCCATAGTCGAAGCCCAGTGCCGCGTGCTCCCCCTTTGAGGCGAATGGCAGCGCCGTTGCCATTCGTCGCTCAAAATTCGACAACTTGGCGTCGCCTCCGGGTTTGGGCGCTCCTGTCGATTTCGCTCGGTCCAGGTACCAGCACTTTGTGAGATCCAGATTCTGTTCGGCAATTGAAATAGAACGTTTGAGAAGGTCTATCACCATTTGAAGATTCTGATTATCGCAATTGAAGTATGTTTTCAGGTCCTGCTTCTGCCTGTTATAGTCTGTCAACTCAACGTAGAGCAGGTAGTGATCGAAATATGGGTCCGTGTTGGTCTTGGAGAAATTGATCAAATCCACCAGACATTCGGTTAGTCGTCGGACGTAAAGCGATAGCTCGTCATTTGTCGACTCCAAGATATTGCGCAGAACGCGCCTTCCGGTCTCGTCAGCCTCATCGGACGGGTTGTAGTCCTTGAAAAGCTCGTGAACGCGCTTAACAGCTATACCGACTCGTTCTATCTCGTCAAGCACTGCGTAGATGTAATGACGACGACCTCGCTGGTTGTGAACACGGTGGTAAAAATAGTAAGTATCTTCGTTAACGCGCAACCGTGACCGAATCTCGTTGGCGCCTGTGAAACAGAGCTGCTGTAACGCCTCGACATGCTCGTCATTGTTGTTCTTATCGAAGTCCTTCATTTTCGCCTTAGAGCGTGCCGAATGAACATGTGACGTCCTGAGAGCCCTTCAAGATGTCTAGCCGCCATTTTCCCATACCACACCTCATCTCTAACAGCGGCAAGAAGCGGCCTCGTCGCAACGACGATTTCCATGGGGTGCCCACCCCATCAGAATCGGCTGTCGCGCATCGCCCTGGCATCTGATGGTAACCCCTCCCCTGGCGAACGCCAGGCGTCCAGGTCGATTCTAGGCCCACTCGCTTGGATCGCTGTCCAGGCCTCAAAGCTTCCCCTTCGGCGCTTCCTCTCTCCCTCCATCCGTCCTCAACGCTCTCACTACCCGCTCGAACTCCCTCTCAAACTTGTCGTTGTCCGTCTCCCAACCCGTGAAATCGGCGGCCAAACGTTGCTTGATCGAAATCGCCTTTCCATCGTCCCAGTCTTTGCTGAACATAAATCCATCCAAGTTAAGCGGAATAAGCGCGAGCGTCTTTTTGCCACTCTCCTTCCAGAGCCGCTGCTCTTTGTCGAACGCGCTGGCGATCTCCTTGTCCACCCACCAGCTCGATAAGGAATTCTTGGAGCAGCATAGCAGCACCTTGTCCCACAGCTTGATCCCGCGATCAACTTCGTCGTGAATATCATGGCCCGGTAAGAGTTGGTGCTCGTCGAGCCAGCAGCGTATCCCGCGTCCTTGCAACTGATCATACAAGCGGCGGGCGAAGGCTTTATCGGCATGGCTGTAGCTGATGAAGCAGGAGTAGAAATCGATGGCTTTGCCAAGTAAGGAACGCGAATACATCATGAAGGCGTCGGGTAGGCCACAGCCGCGCAGGAAAACTTCCGGAATGCTCCCGGCGGATTTGAAGAGGGTGTCAATGCCTAGGCTTGAAGGACCCTCGTGCCTAACCGACTCAAGCCCTTTGGCGACGCTCAGATCGATATCCGCGAAAGTAGTCCATCCAATTCTGGCCCCACTTATGTGTGTAGAGTTTAGATTCGCGCTTTTGAGGTTCGCACCTTTAAGGTCACAGTCCACAAGATTCGCACCGTGAATGTTAGTATAGGCAAGGTTCGCTCCGCTCAGATTAGCTCTGCCGAGATCCGCGAAAGAAAGGTCAGCTCCGCTGAGGGTCGCTCCGTGCAAGTTCGCACCGATCAGGTTCGCATGTATTAGCCGCACATTGAGTTCAGCATATTCGAGGTTCGCATGTGAAAGATTCGCCCTGCTTAGGTTCATCTTGAACACTTTTGCGCCTCGGAGGTCCGGCGGTTTTCGCTGAGTACGCCGCCATTTGTTCCAGGCCTTCGCTCCTTGCTTCAGTACCCTCAAATGCTCCTCATCTGCCATCCTCAACCTCCAACCCGAGTTCCACCGAGGATAGTTCCATTAACTACCCCAGCGCAACCGCCAGAGTGCTACAATGCGCCAGGAGGTAATCGCGATGGCTCCGAAATGCGCCAACATTCCCGGCCTCAAACGCAAGCCCAAACGTGATGACTGGTTCGATGACCTCACCAAAGCGCAGAGGGAGCGGGCAAAGCGCTATCTCGACCAAATGATCCGAAAGAGGCAGCGACGCGGGAAACGAGTCACGAGGTGGGTCTACCCGCTTCTGGTGGGCCAGGCCAAGCGACTTGCCAGGAACCCTCCCACATCCGCTTGGGGCCGCTCTATGGCTGCCAAGAAGGGCGGCTATGCGGTCCAGCAACGCTATCGAATGGAGGGCCGCGACCCTACAGCAAAGGCAAGTTACATCCGCCAAATCAAACAGGGCAAACCTGCCAAGCATCGCCCCCTGTTGAAGCCTGGATTCGGGCCTCCAGTCAACCCGGTTCCGTATCGCCAACCGCCTCCGCCTGTGCAAGTATCGAAACTCGCCGCAGGCGGAGGCCTTCCCCCGGCTATTCGCAACCTCTACGAACAGCGCCAGAAGTATTTTGAGCTGACTGGCGAATACCCGGATTAGGCCACCGGCTGGGGCCACCTTCGGCCGCGCTTGTCGGGGGCAGTCGAGCCCTAGCGGAACGCGCCAGAGAGGTAACACGCGCAGCAAGCAGACAGGGAATCGATGAATCGAGGCTCGCCCAAACGAATAGTTACTGTTACGCGCAAAGGCGAACTCCGATTTTGGGAGGCCCGCTGAATGGGCAACGCTGCCTAACGGGAGAGAGAAGGGCGGTTAGATCCAAATCGGTTAACACCTTGTCAACCGATCTCTAATAAAGGATAAGAAGTTGCGCAGAGGTGTATACTAAAAGCCATTATGACCTACTTAGTTGTACAGCCCGAGGCTATAGTCATGAGCGGGGAAGTCATCAGCCCCTCGCAAGCCATTAGAATCGTCGGATGCACCCCTCCGGCCCTCTACAAGGCGATGAACACCGGGAGGCTCCAGTGGCTCGACGTGGCCGGAAGGAGGCTTCTGAGGCAGACCGATGTTTACCGCTACAAATCGCAGTTCGAGGCGCGTCGGCGGAAGATGGCGCGCCCGGTCTGAGCCTCTGGCGCCGCCGCAAATCTTTGCCCCTGGTGAATAAAACCTGCCTCAGAATCCGTCTATCTTTAATGAGCGCCTAAAACAAGAGAGTCAGTAAGTGCGACCATCTTGTGAAATAGAGTCCCGAGTACGGCTCCAATGTCGTACGGGTGCTCTAATTTCGCCACTTCGCTCTAAACAAGGATCTTCGACCGAGATAATGAGGAAAGAATCTCATCGTGAGAAGTGCTAATTTCACGCCTCGAGGACGAAAGGACGCAAGTTTATGAGTTTCAGTAAAACGCCGCGGACAGGCCAGATCCCTGACGAGCTCGCTCATTCTGCCAACCGCACTCGCACGCGCTTTCACTACGCTATCGCCATTATTCTATTATTAGGCGGCCTTACACTTAGACTACTACATAATGGATTTCACAAAGAGAGTCAGCTCTGGGAGGTGATCGGCGATTTCGGAACCTTTCTAGCTCTAACGCTATCCATTCATTTTGTGTACGACCTGTTTATTAGGCGAGAGGAGCGCCAAGCTATTCTTTTTGATTTCGGGAAGATCTTAGGAACGGAGTTACAAGACATAAGGGACGCGTTGCACTTGTCACGGGCGCGTTGCTACCCAAAACGCGAGGACGCTTATTCCGCCGCTGTAGAGGCCATTAGACGGGTAGACAGAACGCAAGGCGAGAGGACGATCTTGCTTACTGCCTTGCACGGGGACTCTGGCAAACGAAGAACAGTGCTGCCATCCCGAAGCTCATCGAGAGAAACCTTTGACAGCCTATTGGCCGATTGTATGAGTTCGTCCGGGCCAGACATGTGGTACGTTCGTGAACTGTATAATGTAATTGATAGAGATCGCCTGGAGATGATTGAGCGCCGAATGGAACGAGCAGGGGAGGCTGAGGGGTACGAAGTTCGGGCGTTTTGCCTCCAAAATGCTATTCCGCAGCTCGCACCGCTAGTGATTGGAGGCTATCAGCTATTTATAGGAATAGACGATCCAACCTTTTACGGCGTGCGAGGTGCACTGCGTATTGACGGAGAGCCATTCGTTCAATTCGCGACAGAATACTTCGAGTCTCTGTGGGGCGATGGACGCGCATATCGCTTAAGAACCGGGACGGGAATTAACAGGGACGAACTAGAGCGCCTCCGGAAAGCTATGATGCCATCGGTGACCAATGATGCTGCGACGACTGAGAAAGCTCCTCTAGCAGGGAAGGATTCTGGACTCGAAACGGGGGGACCGGTCAAACGCCCTCATTTCGATCTAATAGACTAACGGGCCAAGTGAGCTGCCGCAAATTGCTTTAAATGTTTGCAAGCAGACCGCCCTCTTCGACATGGCGCCGAGAACGCGCTAGATCGTCATAATTCAACTCTCGATTTTCAATCGTCATCGGCAATTACCTAATTACAAAGAAGTTCTCGGCTCAATGACGATATGACGATGTGTTTCAGCGCAAAGAAGCCGGTACAAATCTTCACCCACTAGTATAGATATTATGTACTACTTATCATAGTAATCTATCGTCATATCGTCATCATCACACGTAAGTCCAACTCAGCCCATACTTTACGCGATGACGATATCCAGTTTGCCATCGTCATCAACCGTCATTCTAGTCAGGGATAAAGAAGCCAATCGGTTTTTTGTGGGCGGTCCTTTTCAACTCTGGCAGATTTGGCGCTGTGTCTTCATTCAGGAAGAGCAGCGATAGGAGTTTCCCGCTGTTCAAACGACGGCTCAAGGCATTCGCCGTTCTCGGCATGACTCTATCTCTTAAATTCAACTTCTGAAGCCTTGTGAGGAGTGGCCCGCATTCTGTCACGAACAGCCTACCCGTTCGTCCGCCGAGGGTAATCGTCTTTTCAGTCATGTCGCCGTTCGTCGATGTGCTGTTGTCGCCCGCTGCGGAAAACTCATCCAAGACTCGACGCAACGGCTGCTCAAGCTCGTCTTCATCGTCTTCGCGCCCGCAGATTGTGGAGTCCCAAACGCCAATAATTTGATCGGCCCACCCTTGAGGTTTGCCAGCGATTTCCGCGTAGGCTCTTAGTAAATCGGCCAAAGCCCGAAAGTTCTCGCCGAATTCAGGTATGGGGTTGGGCGTTGGCCTATTGACCTCACGGATTGCCAGATATCTTTGGAGCACAGCGACAAGCGCACTGACGATCTTATTGCGTAACTTCGAAATCTCGCGCTCTATCGAATCCCTGCCAGTCTTCTGGCCTGAGACCTCGTACTTAACTTCCACGCATCTTGCCTGTAGCTCCTGCTTGGGCACGCCCTCGATACTCGTGATTACAGCGACGGGCCTGTTCCGGTTGACCCTCAACCTACCATCTTGAAGACTCCGGCCCCGGTCGGCCCCGGTAGCTAAGAACAGGCAGAAGTCGATCAAGGCTTGTGAAAAGTTGTTGCTTTCCTTGTTGTCCAGAATCATCAGTCCAATGTCCCCGAGGTTCCCCAACGAGGCGACGCTGTAGTCTCCCAATACGCTGAGGCCGTGTAGCAACGTGAATCTGGCAGCCCCGGAGGTTTTACCCTGCTGTGTGGCGCCCAAGTGTATGGGTATTAGCCTGGCCTGGAAGCCGTCTCTTATAATCAAGAATAGTCCTTCAAACATAGCCACGAACCATTTCATCTCCGGCACCGCGCAAGATTGAGTCTCGACCGCAAGTCTCTCAAAGTCTTGGAGCCCGTCTCCGACATCACAATTCAAATACTCGATTGGTTTGTCGTACGGATGTTCAAGCCATAACTCATCCGGATTCACCCCATTTGTGACCTGCTCGATTTTCTCGGCAGTGATCTGTAAGAGGTTGCCGTTCGACAATGGCAGGTAAACCCGGCCAGAATCGGCGAAGAACGCAGAGAACTTTTTCAGGCGGCCCTTATTGGCTTTCTCATCGGCGAAAACTCTGAGTCTCTGAATGGCAGCCTGTGCTCCTGGCGAGAGAGTACTTACATGACATGCCTTCAGCATCAGCCGGGCCAGGCCTTCGTTGTTGCGGTCGTAGGTGAGTGCGATCCTTCTTCCATCTAGGATCACATGGAGGGAGCCTTCGTCATCCCGCAGGAATTGGCCATTATGCTTACCTATATAGTCCTTGAGGTTCATTTCATAGAGCATTGCCTCGCGTTCGCTGCGTGGGAAGCGGCTGTTTTCGGTGTCGCTTTGCTTCTTCGCATTGCCCCGCTTCTTACCATTAGGATCTTGTTTGGTGGGCTGCCTTACTGCTGCCATTGCAGGACCTCGATTCTCTCGACAGTTCATCAGGCTTTAGATTCTCTTCCTTCCGAACGTGCACTACTCGGCCAGCCTCGAACTTAAGAGTGATCGAACCCCAAAATTGGGACACCTCTAGCGTCTGGACGTATTCAATAATAGGCTGGTTCGCTTGGCTCATAATCCTACCTCTCGCGAAGAAGCATAGAAGTTCGAAGCGTGCTTTCTGGCTGTTTTCATGGTGCCCGCCCTTGGCGGACCCATTCGTCTTTGCTTTTTTATCTCCTCGAAGAAGGTGCCGCTGGCGACCGATCCCTCAAAGCATCCATAGCGGCTGCGGTCCCTTCGGAGATCAGCCGGTCTATTTCCGATCTGAGGACTAGTCGCCTTCTTCCGAGTTTTGTTGAACCCAGCTTCCCGGTTCCGACCCACGCCCGAATCGTCCAGTGTGAGAGTCGAAGCGCTTCGGCTGCCTCGTTGATGCTTAATAGTGTTTGTGCTTCCATCGGTGTCCTCTTGAATCCATTTGACAAGATAGTCGAACAGGTCCATACTAGCACAGTCATGCTAGAAAGCAATATCTAGCATGAACTCCTACATGAACACCTCTGATAAAACTCTAGCGCGCCTTTCGCCTCAACGGGCCAAGGCTTTTCTGATGGAGCTTGCCAACCTCGGAGAGAGTCAGGCAGCGGCAGAGCGGTTTCGTCGCCGATTCTCCGCAGTGATGCCCGTTGAGATGGAAGCGCCCGAAGACGTGAGAGACAAGGAGGACATCAAACGGGCATTTCGAGAGTATCACGAATACGTTAGCGGGGAATGGCACATCAGCCTCACGGGGCTTAGAGATGACGTTAGGCGCGCCTGGCGGGAGCCTGACTTGCGGACAAAGGAATATGTCTTGTTTCTTCTTCAGCAACAGGCGCTTCCTGGCCTGTCGATCATCGCACTTCTCCCTTCAACATTGCCTCCTGCAACTTTGTTTGAGCAAGCGATAGTCTATTTCCGGAGGGCCATAGATCGCGCGCAGATTTGTAAGAACCCCGATTGCCCAGCGCCCTATTTCTTTTCTAGTCGCCGCAATCAGAGGTATTGCTCGGATGCCTGCGCAGTACCAGCTCAGAGAGAATTCAAACGGCAATGGTGGGCGGAGCATGGGGAGGAATGGAGAGCGAAGAAGAAGCAACAGCCTTCAAGGAAAGGAAAGAAATAGCTCATGTCGATTTTCAAGCGCGGCCGTACCTATTGGTTCCACTTCTGGTGGAATGGCGAACACATCCAGCAGTCCACAAAGCAGGGCAATCCGAGGGTGGCTCGCCAAATCGAAGCCGCCTTTCGCACTCGGCTCGCTAAGGGTGAAGTCGGCATCGTTGATAAGAAGCAGCCAGCGCCAACCCTGAGGGGCTTTGCCGAACGGTTCAAGGACTCAATCAAGGTCCGCTCGGCTGAGAAGCCTGAAACGATTAGGTTCTACTTATCGAAGTTGGACAGGCTTCTGGAATTCGAGCCTCTAGCTTCAGTACGCCTCGATGGGATCGACGAAGGGCTGATCGAGAATTATGTTCAAAGGCGCCGTAAGACGGTTTCCCCGGCCAGCGTCAACCGCGAGCTCGCGACACTGAGAAGGCTTCTCGGATTGGCTTACGAATGGCACATCATCGATCGGATACCGACCGTCAAGAAGCTGCCCGGCGAACGGAATCGTGAGGCCGTGATGAGCCGAGAGCAAGAGACCGCGTACCTCGTCGTAGCGCCGCAACCTTTGAAGGATGTGGCACTGCTAATGCTGGACACTGGGATGCGAGTTGGAGAAGTGGTAGCCCTGGAAAAAAACGACGTTCACCTTGACCCGTCTAACGGAGCGAAGTTTGGTTACGTCCGCGTACGAGACGGGAAATCGAAAAATGCACGACGGGTTGTCAGTCTAACGGGACGCGTGAGAGCAATGCTCAAGGATAGAATGGCGAGGAGGGATTCAAGATGGGTTTTCCCCGGCGATGGGGACAACGCGTTTCTGTCCACTTCCTTGAATCACCAACACAGCCGAATCAGAGACACGGTTGGCCTGCCGAAAGACTTCGTGTTACATTCCTTTCGTCATTCGATGCTGACCCGATTAGGCGAGGCCGGGGTTGACGCGTTTACCATTATGCGGATTGCAGGACACAGCAGTGTCAAAGTCTCAGAGCGCTACGTACATCCGAGCGCGGAAGCTATGGAACGTGCTTTCGAGCGGCTAGAGGCTTTCAACAATCGGCCTGTGGCGGCCGAGAAGGTGGAAACTGAAAGAGCACTGGCTACAGTATCCGCTACACTCGAAGAGTTGATCCCCGAGCGTTATCAACAAGTCGCTTTGATTCAATGATTTGGCCCCTTAGCTCAACGGTAGAGCAGAGGACTCATAATCCTTTGGTTGTAGGTTCGAATCCTGCAGGGGCCACCAATCTTTTCAATGACTTACCGACTTTCTGATCTGCTCGTCATCGACCTCTGTGGCAAATTTGTGGCAATCGTTTTCAAGTCGGGTTGAACGTGGGACAGATTGCACGGCTTCCACGGCCTTTCTCTTGCCTTGATTGGTGGCATGGGCGTACCGTTCGGTCATTGGCGAATCATGTAATTGTCTAAAGAGGTCTAAACAGAACGACTTTCGGCTGTAACGCAATGTATGAACGGTCATCTCTCGCCGGAAAGTATATTTCGTTGACCTCCACCCTGGACAACCCTTCAAGTTCGCAAAGCCATTGCCGTTCACTACTGCTTCTGGGGCTTGCCATCGAGAAAGTCGTTGATTATCGGGACGATCGTTTGCCTGCGGTTCAGCAGCGTGACGTGTGTTGTATCGGGCAAAATAGCCAATCTGGACTCCGAGCGCGCCCGCATATCGCCGTGCACTTCCCCACCCTTGAGGCGGTACATTTCCGCGATGTGCTTGAGCCGCACGCCGTCGGCATCGCCGTGGATGAAGAACATCGGAGCTTTGGCGGCCTTGAACCTGTCGGCGCCGAAGTCGTACGGTCTCAAAGCGGTCGCTTTAAGGTGATTGACAAAATCCGGGAATTTGTCAGGCGCCGGGTTTAGCCTCTTATACTCGGTTTCCATGGGAGTGCCTTTGAACAATTCCCAGGTGAACGTCGGCCAAAAGTCATTCGCTTCCTTGACCCAGCCGTCGCGTCGCATCGGAGCCGAAATGCTGACTACCTTTCGCACTTTTTCCGGATGGCGGATCGCACACAGCATCGCGACACCCCCGCCGAGGCTGTAACCGACGATATCCGCGCTTGGGATCTTGAGATAATCGAGCAGCCCGGCCACATCGTCTGAGAGGTTTTCGTAAGAAAGATCGCGTCTGATATCGGCCGTACGCCCGTGGCCCTGCATTTCGATGGCGATCACTTTCCGCGTTTTGGAAAATTCGCCCACCCAGTCGTTCCAGTCGCCTGAAATCGCCATGAACGCGCCGTGCAGCAGCACCACGGGCTCGCCGCTGCCGTGGATCTCGTAGTACATTTTGAGCCCATTGACCGGCGCATAGCCCGTCGTCGGTTTTTGCTGGCCCGATACGACACCCGACAGGAACATTGTCAGGAGCATCGCGAGAAAAAAAGCTGTTGTCTTCATATTTTGATCCCAATTCATACCTGAGCCTCAAACCCAAATCGTATTGCCGCTTCAAGTATTTCAGGGTTTATATCTTTTAGAGTTTTGAACCTGATGCAATACCCGGTCACACTCGCTTTGCCGAGCTCTTTGCCATACGTCTCGGTCAAGTATTTCTTATCCTCGATCCCCATAATATAGACAGAGATCCCTGTTTTGTTTGCGCTCAAGCCTATCTGATAAAACTCCCTGGTTGTTCCATCCGTATATTTCATGATGTAGGATCCGTAGCCAATATTGGGATTAGAAACGATTTTGCCTTCGTCATTTTTACCATCCAGGAACCATAATTTACATGCCGGCCTTGCTCCCCGGATCATGCTGTGCAGGGCTTGCATATCGCCGCGTTTTGGTTCAGGTTGGCTGGCAATATACGTGTTGATTTGTTCTTGTACGTTCATACAAAATAAGATTAAGTGCTGCTTCCTTTATTGCTTTGAGGGCTTGGCATCGAGAAAGTCGTTCACCATCGGGACGATCGTTTGCCAGCGGTTCATCAGCGTGACGTGGGTCGTGTCGGGCAAAATGGCTAATCTCGACGCTGAGCGCGGCCGCATGTCGCCGTGGACCTCGCCGCCCTTCAGGCGAAACGTTTCCGCGATGTAATCGAGCCGCACGCCGTCGGCATCGCCGTGGATGAAAAACATCGGCGCTTTGGTCCCCTTGAGCTTGTCGGCGCCGAAGTCGTGCGGCTTCAGATCGATGGAGATGACGCGCTTGACGAAGTTCGGGAATTCGTTGGGCGTCGGGCTGAGTCTTTTGTAGTCGGCTTCGATGGGCGTGCCTTTGAACGCTTCGGCGGTGAGGTGCGGGAATGCGTCCAGCCCCTCTTTGGTCCAGCCGTCATGGCGGAACACGGCCGAAATGCTGACGACATTGCGCACCTTGTCCGGATGGCGGATCGCGCAATTCAGCGCCACGCCGCCGCCCAGGCTGTAGCCGATGAGGTCCGCCCTTGCGATCTTTAGGTGATCGAGCAGTGCGGCCACATCGTCGGCGAGGTTATCGTAGGTGAAGTCGCGGCCCGTGTCGGCCGTGCGCCCGTGGCCTTGCATTTCGATGGCGATCACTTTCCTAGTCTTGGAAAGCTCGCCTATCCACTCGGTCCAGTGGAAGTTGTTTGAAATTGCCATGAACGCGCCGTGGAGCAACACCACAGGCTCGCCGCTGCCGTGGATCTCGTAATACAGTTTTAGCCCGTTGACCGGTGCATAACCCGTAGTCGGCTTTTGCTGCCCCAACACGACCCCCGACGGGAGCATTGTCATAAGCATCGAAAAGAAAAAAGCTGTCATCTTCATATTTGGATTCCAATTCATAGTCTTTCTCACTGTTTTGTCTTGCTTAAGTGTTAGGTTCTTGCTTCAAAGCCGCCAGCAGCTCTTCCAGATTTTTCAACTGAGCCTTTGCTCCTTCGACGAAGCCGAGTTCGATCATTCTCTCCAGGCGTTCCAGCGACTCGTTGTAAATAGAGATGCTGACCTTTGTCTTGCCCTCATGCTCGCTGAAACTCAAGTCCCAATCTGAGCCCGGCAGCTCAGGATTCTCATTCTCGTCTGCAAAAGCATTAAAGAGCTTGAAATTGGTTTTCGGACTAATCGAAGTATATTTCTGAAGCACCCAACCGAGCTCCTGGCCATCCGGGCTTACCATTGCATAAAACCTTCGTCCGCCAACCCTAAAGTCCATGACCTTTGTTCTTGATGCGAACGGTTTTGGGGCCCACCACTGGTCAAGAAGTTCCGGTTTTGTATATGCGTCCCAAACCAGTGAAAGCTCGAACGCAAATTCTTTGGCTATGTAGACCATCTTCGTCTGTTTGTCGACAATAAAATCCATTTCCATGTTATTTTCCCTTTTCCTGTTTTTTAATTGTTGCCAATAGGTCGTCGAGCTGGCTATACCGGGTTTCCCAGATCTTTCTGTATTGCTCTAACCATTTGTCGACCTCTTTCATTTTTTCTATCGCCAGCCGGTAATAGATTTCCCGGCCCTGGTGTTCCTGTGTCACAAGCTCGCATTCTGTCAGTATCCGCAGGTGTTTGGATACTGCCTGCCGAGACGTGTCAAAATGCTCGGCAAGTGCGTTCGGCGTCATAGCCTGCATGGCAATCAGGGCTATGATTGCCCTTCTTGTCGGGTCGGCGATGGCTTGAAAAATGTCTCTTCTCATGTCTCGTGTTTTGGTTATGAAACCATTCAGTTGCAAGTATAAGTGCAACCGTTCGGTTTCGCAAGTCCTTTTTTACATTTTTTTCAGGAGTCGAAAATAAGGGCCGGGTTTTTGAGGTTCGGCTATGCTGGGCGATTCATGCGGCTCCGCCGCTCTATTTGCGGAAAAGCTATGCTTTTCCGGCAGGGCACCTTAAAAAATTGGGGCGGCTACGCCGCCGCTGTCGCTTATTAACCTCTACGCTCATCTTTTTGCCGGCTCATAGTAAAAAAGTACGGCGCCTGAGCCAAATGTTTTTGTTTTTAGGAGTTTAAGATCGATCCTGTCCGTGATGTTCTTAAGTAACGGCAGCCCGCTCCCCACCACAGTCGGCTGAACTCCCAGCTGGTATTCATCGACCAGGCCAAGCTGGGCTGACTGCACTCTCAAACTCGGGCTGCCGACCAAAATGTCTTTA
>Ga0207112_1167_pt1 | contig 15388 bp, 14 predicted proteins | sample Alteio_BWMinHeat_72_FD_153549 | JGI IMG/M metagenome (GOLD analysis project Ga0207112, IMG submission 153549) | Enriched cells from forest soil in Barre Woods Harvard Forest LTER site, Petersham, Massachusetts, United States -... | ecosystem: Environmental > Terrestrial > Soil > Temperate forest >...
AATTGCTGCACTAATCGTAAGTCGCCAATCACCACCTTGCTGTCGAAATAATCGGAGAGATTAGTTTCATAGATCCCTACAATATTTAATTTACGAAAGCGCGGAGGATTTTGAAAAAAATGTAAAATAATAACATCACCGATTTTCGCCTTGAGCTTATTCGCGATAACACGGCTGATCAAAATCTCGTGAGAATACCCCGAATCCGGGAATACCAAGAATCTCCCTTCCACCAAATTTTCTTCGAAAGCCGATTGATTAAATTTTTTACTCACTCCCTTAAACACAATTCCCATTACTTCATTTTCAGTTTTGATAAGCCCCGGCTTATGGCTAAATTCCTGAATATGGCTTATGAAGGGAAAATTCTCAGGATGCTGATACAAATCAATATTAAAATCAAATGGTTGCTCCTCGACAGCATTGTTCAAAGTAAATTTGGTAATCAACAGGTGATTGCTAAAATTATACACCTTTTCTTTTACGCCACTTTGAAAACCCCGCATCACGAGAAAAGAAACAATTGCAGCTGCCAATCCAACCGCAATACTACCTACCGCTACCTTGTGAATAGTCGATGAAAAACTTCCGGCTTCTGCGGAACGTATTCTTTTTGATATGAAATAAGAAAGGTTCAAACGGATAAGTTACCTTGCAAAATAATGAAAAGTAAAATCATAATGACTACAAATTTAAGACTCCCTATTGCGAATTGCTACTTGTTAAGTTTCGTTTTTCTGTTCACCGCGTTTTGCTTGAATGCCCAATCCAATAAGATCATTACCGGGGCACAACAAATTGATCAACTACTGCCACTCATTAAAGATAAAGCAGTCGCGCTGATGGTTAACCAGACTTCAGTGATCGGCCAAACGCATCTGGTAGATTCATTACTGCGTTTAAAAATAAACATCAAAAAGATACTTGCTGTGGAACACGGCTTTCGTGGTAAAGCAGATGCTGGAGAAAATGTGAGTGATTCCATTGATGCTGCCACAGGCTTGCCTGTAGCTTCGATTTATGGCGACAAGATTAGCAAAATGAAGCCAACGCGTGAGCACCTTGCTGATGTAGATGTTGTCCTTTTTGACATTCAAGATGTTGGAGTAAGGTTTTTTACCTACATCAGTTCACTCCAATATCTCATGGAAACATGTGCCGAAAACGACAAAAAGTTGATCGTGCTTGATCGACCGAATCCAAATGGCGCTTATGTTGATGGGCCTGTGCTCCTGCCAGAATTGAAATCATTTGTGGGTATGAATCCAATCCCCATTCTGCATGGGATGACCGTTGGCGAAATGGCGCAAATGATTAATGGAGAGGGATGGCTCGCCGGCGGGAAAAAATGCGACTTGCAAATACTAGCTATGAAAAATTACGATCACAAAAAAAAATATTCCTTATTGATAAAACCTTCCCCTAATTTACCCAATGATCACTCGATTGCTTTGTATCCATCTACCTGTTTATTGGAAGGAACAGTCATTAGTGTTGGACGAGGTACAAAGACTCCTTTCGAAATTCTAGGGAATCCAAGTCTAAAAAATCAACCTTTTCAATTTAAACCTGAGGGCATTAACGGCATGGCAAAAAACCCACCCTATGAAAACAAAACCTGCTACGGGATTGATCTTAGAAATGAATCTGTTGATGGGTTATCCTTAGCGCCTTTGATCAAGATGTACAGGGATTATCCTGATAAGGAAAAATTCTTCACTTCGTATTTTGATAAACTCGCCGGAAATAGAATTCTAAAAGAGCAAATCAAAAAGGGAATGAGTGAGGATGAGATTAAAGATTCATGGAGAAAAGAATTAAATCAATACAAAACCGTCAGAAAAAAATATTTATTGTATAAGTAAAAACTAAATTCACCGCTCAAAATTAGTTCTGTAATCTGAAAATGATCAAAAGAGAAAAAGCAAAGGATATTCTACAGATTCTCGACAAGTACTTTCCCAATCCAGAAGTACCACTACAACATAAAAGTGCATACACTTTACTTATCTCAGTACTGCTTTCCGCACAGTGCACGGATGAAAGAGTAAACAAAACGACTCCACATCTATTCAAACTGGCTGACAATCCATTTGATATGATGAAAATCTCGGTAGAAGAAATCAGAGAGATCATTAAGCCATGCGGGCTCTCACCTATGAAGTCAAAGGGCATTGCCGGGCTTTCTAAAATATTGGTTGAAAAATATAATGGAGAAGTGCCCTCAACTTTTGAAGAACTTGAAGAACTTCCGGCTGTTGGTCATAAAACAGCATCCGTGGTAATGACCCAGTGGTTCGGCAAGCATGCTTTCCCAGTTGACACTCACATTCACAGACTTGCGTATCGCTGGGGATTATCCAATGGAAAAAGCGTAGAACAAACCGAAATGGATCTGAAGAAATTGATCCCAGAAAAAAAATGGAACAAAGTGCACCTTCAGATTATTTATTTTGGCCGACAATTTTGTCCGGCAAGAGGTCATGTTTGGAATGAATGCCCTATTTGTAAAAAGTATATGAGAAAAGAATTAAGGGACTAGTCGATGAACAATTTGAAAATTATTTTTATGGGCACTCCTGAATTTGCTGTGCCAAGTTTAGAAATTCTGGTGGAGAATAAATTCAATGTGGTAGCGGTAGTTACAGCGCCCGATAAACCTCAAGGTCGCGGACAAAAACTAACTGCTTCACCTGTAAAAGAATTGGCAGTGAAATATAAAATTCCTGTTCTGCAACCCAGCAATTTAAAGTCAACAGAATTTGTAGAAGAATTAAAAAGTTATGAAGCCAATCTGCAAATAGTCGTTGCTTTTCGCATGCTGCCTGAAATAGTATGGGCAATGCCGGCGCTTGGAACTTTTAATTTACATGCGTCACTGCTGCCTCAATATCGCGGAGCCGCTCCTATCAATTGGGCAATCATCAATGGTGAAAAAGAAACGGGTGTCACTACATTTTTTTTGAAACACGAAATCGACACAGGGAGTATTATTTTTCAAGAGAAAGAGAAAATCCATAACGATGATGATGCTGGAAGACTTTACGAGCGCTTGATGCACAAGGGTGCTTCGTTAGTCTTAAAAACTGCAAAAGCTATTGAAGAAGGCGATTACCCTTCGCTTCCACAAAAAGTAGCAACCGAAACTAAGCATGCACCAAAACTTTTCAAGGAGACTTGCGAAATAAAGTGGAATCGACCTTCAGAACAAATACTAAATTTTGTAAGGGGGCTCAGTCCATATCCATCAGCCTGGACAACATTGAATGGAAAAGTATCTAAAATATTTCTGGTTCAGACGACAGTCGACAGTCGACAGTCGACCGTGAATCCGGGAAAGATTGACACTGACAACAAAACTTTTCTTCGGGTCAAAACTCATGATGGCTGGATTTCCATCCTGGAGTTTCAACCAGAAGGAAAAAAGAGAATGCGCGTTGAAGAATTTTTTAGAGGAAATAAAATTTAAATTATCAATTTTCAATTTGTCAATTGACAATTAGACTTTCACTGTCTTCCACGTTCCTCGTCTGAACAAATAAATTCCCGCGATTGCAATGGCCGATTCTGCGATAGCAATTGCTGCATAAACTCCATTCGGACCAAAATCAAATTGAATTGCGAGCAAATAGGCTAGCGGTATTTGAAAGCACCAAAACCCAAATAAATTAAGCATGGTTGGTGTTCGTGTATCACCGGCCCCATTAAACGATTGGGTAATCACCATGCCGTAACCATAAAACAGGTAACCAAACGCAACAATTTGCAAACATTGTGTACCATAGCCAATCACTGATTCATCGTTGGAGAAGAACCGGAGTATTGGTGAAGACAAGAACAAAAAGATCACCATGATGAAAGCAAGAAATACCATGTTATAAAATCCGGTTTTCCATACTGATTTTTCTGCGCGTTCCGGCTGACCGGCTCCCAGGTTTTGTCCCACCAAGGTTGCCGATGCATTAGCCATTCCCCACGATGGAAGAATAGTAAACACAATTACGCGTATGGCAATTGTGTATCCTGCCATTGCTGCACTTCCAAAATGTGAAATAATTCGTGCTAAAAACACCCAGCTTGCCGATGAAATCAAAAACTGACCTGTTCCTCCTGCTGACACATTGATCACTTGTCTAATGATCTTCCAGTCAATCTTAAAATTCCTGGAGTTCATTTTCACAATTCCCTTATCGGAAAACAAATAATATAATTGGAACACAACACCTAAACTCCGACCAATGTTGGTCGAAATGGCAGCTCCCTCCACACCAAAAGCCGGAATGGGCCCCCAACCGAAAATTAAGATCGGATCCAGGATCATATTAATCAAATTCGCCAGCCACAAAGCTCGCATTGCTACAGCAGCATTTCCTGCTCCCCGAAAAATTCCGTTGATGAGAAACAACATCATGATGGAAAGATTACCAGTCAACATCCAAAAAGTAAAACGCGAACCGACGTGAATGACCGATACAGATGCCCCCATCAATTGCAATAAATCTTTATAAAAGAATATTCCGACAATCGTTACCATCAATGAAGTAACCAAGCCGACTAAGATGGCTTGAACTCCTGCTACGGCAGCACCTTCAGGATCTTTTTCCCCAACCCTTCTTGCTACCAAAGCCGTCGCGCCCATGCTTACCCCCCACGCGACTGAGTACACCAGCGCTAATAAAGATTCAGTGAGTCCTATTACTGCGACAGCATCGCTATTGTTAAGACGACTTACAAAAAAGATATCGACTACAGCAAAAACTGACTCCATAGCCATTTCGAGGATCATAGGTATCGACAAAAGAAATATAGCACGATTGATGCTGCCTTCAGTGAAGTTTTGTTCATCACCCTTGACGGCCATTTTAAACAATTGGTAAATAGATTTAATGCGTGAAATAAAATTCATGATTGAAACTGCTTTAATAAATGAAATATGAAACTCAAGCCCACAGGCTTGATTGAAAATTTGATACCGGCGATCTAGTGTGAAAGTAGTGGTATCAGAGAGGCAGCTTCATAGGCGTAAGCGATTGATGAGCAAAGCTAATCTTTTTATTTCAAATCACTTAAGATACTCATCTGGCAGCGGGAACCCCATGCTTTCGGCACACCAGAAAATATTGACCACATAGTAGCGGTCTTTGTCTTTAAAAAGTTGAATGCTGTTAATTCCGCGGTTTGTGACTTGTCCATCCTTCTTTTCTTTTGTTTCATAGGTGCTGAATACATGGGCTATGGTTCCATAGGCCTCTTTTTTACTATGAAGTTCTCTTTCGAAAAAACCTGTGGAGACACGGGTGGTAAAAAGTTGAATATATTCCTCCGGACTCAGTGCTTTCAATGTGAATTCATCAATCTCAGTTTTACGCGTAGGAATCAGTCTTGCCTCAGGTTTGAATAAATACCTGAACCGAGCCCAGTCGCGTGGCACATTGGCCTCACCCGAGATTACGTCATACAGGGCAGCAACGATCGCATCCGCAGACTTCACATCCTTAGAATAATCCTGCGCTATTAAATCTTTTGATATGATAATCATCAATATTAAAACCGGAATCTTTTTCATTAGCCAGATTTTAAGTTGAAAGTTAAATAAAGTTTGGTAATCGCTATTTTTGCCCGATGGCTTCGCCAAAATATTCTATCATAATACCTGTATTCAATCGCCCACAAGAATTGGATGATCTTTTGCAAAGCTTGACCAAGCAGACTTTTACGGATTTTGAAGTTCTAATTGTAGAGGACGGCTCGACTATCACCAGTGAAAAGGTCTTTGAAAAATATTCGCAACACCTTCCTATCCAATATTTCTTCAAGTCAAATTCTGGACCAGGACCTAGTCGTAATTTTGGTTTTGGAAAGGCAAAAGGAGAATACTTCGTTGTTTTTGATAGTGACTGCCAGATTCCTCCTCATTATTTAGAATCTGTGGAGAAATCTTTTGTGTCAAGAAAACTTGACGCTTGGGGAGGGCCGGATCGTGGTCATAAAAATTTTACTCCACTTCAACAAGCAATGGCCTATACGATGTCTTCTATTTTTACCACAGGAGGCATTCGTGGAGGGAAGTCAAAAGACTTCCAGCCGAGAAGTTTCAATATGGGTATCAGTCGCGAGGTATTTGAAATTACAGGAGGTTTTCACTTTGATCGATTTGCAGAAGACATTGAGTTGAGCATTCGGATGAAAGAACTCGGGCTACTTGTAGCGTTGATTCCAAATGCATATGTTTTTCACCAAAGGCGAACTTCGCTCAAAAAATTTTTCAAGCAGGTTGCTAATTTTGGAAAAGGGCGTGTGTTAGTGGGACGTGCACATCCTGGTGCAGTTAAGTTGGTACATTGGTTCCCTTCCTTTTTCCTTCTGGGGCTTTTCCTATTAGGTCCTGTTTTAATTATCAACTTCAGACTTGGTCAAATCGGTTTATCGCTTTATCTCATTTATCTATTAGCCATACTTGCTGATTCGTTTAAAAACTCAAAATCAATCGAAGTAGCCCTTCTATCCGTGCCCGCCTCATTAGTTCAATTAACGGGCTATGGATGGGGGTTTTTGAAAGAAATCTTCCGTTTTATTACATGAGCTATTGATTCAAACAGCGGGAGATATGCCAGAATAGTTGGAAAATTCAATAATTCTTCGATAATTTTGATTGAATCAAACCAATTTCTTACATGGCGAAAATCTATGGTTGCGCTTTGCTGCTTCTTGTTGGAACTGTCTCATCCGCAAGAAATTTCACCCAACAACCCGATAATACCCCTCTTCCTAAGGGTTATTATATCGTTGTTGCCGCATTTTTTGGCTACCAGGAAGATTATGCTCAGCGCTATTCTTCCAAATTGAATGCAGGTGGCCTGCATGTAAAATATGGGCTAGACCCAAGCAGAAGGCTTTACTTCGTCTATCTTGATCAGTATTCTGATTTCGATGAATCGGTCCACCAAATGTTAAAGGTTCGTAAGGAGGGAACATTTGATAGAGCATGGGTTCGGACTATTAGAGACAATAATGAATCAGGAGAACAAGTGGAGGCAAAGAAAGAGGAACCTCAAATTAAAAAAGTTAATCCGCCCGCTATCGTTTTAAAAAAAGAAGAACCAAAAGTAATCGAAGAAAAAAAAGTGGAGGCTATTAAAGTAGCAGAAGAAAAAAAAGTTGAGGAACAGAAATCAGTCACTACGGAAGTTATTGAAAACCCTACTGCCGATCCAGTATATCTCCCTCAAACCCTTAACAACACGCCGGTTTTTCTGAGTTTATATAATTCTACAAATAATCAAGTTATCGATGGAGAAGTAGAGGTTGTCGATACCGAACGTTCGCGTTTAATTACAAAAGTCAAAGCCAATGCTTACTTAACATTACCTAATCCAGGAACGAAAAGCGGACAACTCACTTTAATCAGTAAGACTTTTGGGTTCCGCCCTGAACAACATGAAATTCATTATGTAAATACGGAAGCTGATACTGTGCAGCCTTATGTTGAATTAATTGGAAATTTTTACATGGTCAACTTTGGATTGACACGCATTCATAAGGGAGATATCTCGACACTTTACAACGTTTACTTTTATAATGATGCTGCCATCATGTTGCCCGATTCCAAATACCAATTAAACAGCCTGCTCCAAATGTTTAAGGAAAACCATACCCTAAAGGTTGTATTGCATGGTCACACCAATGGCAGCGGGCGGGGTAAAATTATTTACATGGGACCGAGTAAGAATTTCTTTCAAATCACAAAAGATGTAGTAGAAGGCTCAGGTTCTGCCAAAGAACTTTCCGAAGCCAGGGCCGAAGTGATTCGCGAATGGCTGCTTGCACAAGGAATTGATGATAAACGTGTGACGGTTAAAGGTTGGGGTGGAAGCCGGATGATTCATGATAAAAACAGCGTGCATGCACGAAAGAACATCAGGGTTGATGTTGAGGTGATTGAAGAATAAGCATCCTCGTCGTCATTACTTGGTTCCCATAATTGGAAAATTGAAGCCTTACGCGTAATTTAGATTTAATCAAATTCTTCATGATTAAAATCTATTTCTGTTTTTTCATCTTCCTACCATTTCAAAATTTTGCTCAATCCTCACAAGCCTCTAGAACACTGCCAAAGGGCTCTTATTTAGTTGTCGGAGCCTTCTCTCCACACCATGAAGATTATGCACAGCGCTTGTCCAATAACCTGAACAAAGACGGACGACATACCGCGTATGGATTTGAGGCTACACGCAAATATTGGTATGTCTATCTTGACCAACTTACCACCCGTGATAAGTGCGTTGATGAATGGAAGAAAATAAGAGGTGACGGAACATTTCCTGATGCCTGGGTTTATACGCTTAAAGAAGTTGGAGAATCAAAAGAGCTAGTCGTTATTAAGGAAGAGCTGCCTCAGCAAAAGTCAGAACCGGCTGTGGTTAAAATCGAAGAGCCACCCAAAGTTGAAGAAAAGAAACCAGCGCCCGTAGAGACCGAGGTTATCGAGAACCCTAAGGCCGCCCCAATAATTGGTCCACAAACTTTAAAAAATACGCAGGTATTTCTAAGCTTATTTAATACCACCAACAACGAAGTGATTGAAGGAGAAGTTGAAGTCGTGAATGCCGAAACGAGCAAGTTAATCGCACGTGTAAAGGCCAATACCTATATTACCTTACCCAACCCTGGGACAAAAAGTGGGAACCTCCTTTTGATCAGCAGTACCTTCGGATTTCGTAAAGAGCAACTTGAGGTCAATTATAAAGAGACAGAGAAAGATACTTTGAAACCCTACGTCAGCCTGGTTGGAAATTTCTACATGATCAATTTCGGTTTATCCAAGATTCACAAGGGCGACATCTCCACTTTATACAACGTTTATTTTTATAATGATGCGGCAATTATGCTCCCTGATTCGAAATACCAATTGAACAGTCTGCTTGAAATGATGAAGGCTAGTCCGAGCATGAAAATCACTTTACATGGTCACACCAATGGCAACGGAAGAGGGAAGATTGTTTATATGGGACCAAGCCAAGATTTTTTCAAAATCACCAGCGATGTTGTGACAGGAAACGGTTCCGCTAAACAATTATCGGAAGCCCGAGCCGAAACAATCAAAATGTGGCTCGTTGACCAGGGTATTTCTGACGGTCGCATTGAAGTTAAAGGCTGGGGTGGTAACCGAATGATCCACGATAAGAGCAGCTCATTTGCACGGAAAAACATTCGAGTAGATGTTGAAGTTGCTGAAGATTAATTTACCTTCTTACCTCAAAAGAAATAAAACTCTTCAAATCCGATTCTTCAACACGAGTGCTCTTCACGGATGCCCGTTTCGGTCCATGAGCACACCACTCCAAAAACAACTTCAGTTTTTCTTCTTCCGCCTCAGCTTCAAGGTAAACATCACCATTGGGCTCGTTTCTGACAAAGCCTCTTACATCTAATTGATCAGCTTGTTCTTTTGCAGAAGCGCGGAAGAATACCCCTTGTACTCTTCCTGACACTCGAATGTTTAAATGTTTCATTAAGCATCAATTCTCATTAGAAAATATAATCTGTGCTCAAAAATGCCGATTCACGATTGCGGATAATGTTGCCGATGATCTTTTTATTGTCGTCAGTAATCTTGCTCGCTACCAAAGAACGAATGGAAAAAACGCGTAATGCGTCTGTCACCGACAGAGTCCCTTCTGCAGAATCCTTTCTTCCATTAAAGGGAAACACATCGGGACCACGCTGACATTGAGCATTAATATTAATACGACCAACTTGATTGGCAAAAGCATCAATCAAATGTCCAATCACTTTTGAGTCCTTACCAAAGATGCTCAGCTGCTGCCCAAAGTTGGAGTTGAGGATGTACTCAATCACTTCTTTCTCTCCTTCAAACGCCCGAATTGGAACCACGGGCCCAAATTGTTCTTCAAAATAAATCTTCATTTTATCATTCACCGGATAAAGCACTGCCGGATAGAAAAATGTGTGAAATATCTCTCCTCCATTCTCGTTCATCACTTTTGCACCATGTTGAATTGCATCATCTACCAGTTCCGAAAGGTAAGCTGTCTTTCCAGGCTCTGGCAGGGGGGTAACGGAAACACCATTATCCCAAGGCATGCCAGGCTTCAGTTTTGCCACCGCTTCGCAGAATTTTTTAATGAACTGCTCTTGAATACTCTTGTGAGCAAAAATAATTTTAATAGCAGTACAACGCTGGCCATTGAAAGAGAGGGAACCAAGGATACACTCACTCACTGCATTATCAAGATCAGCATCGGGTAAAATAATGGCCAGGTTCTTTGCATCAAGACCAAGTATCGCTTTCAAACGATGCGATTTTGGATGTGCCTTCTTCAATTCGTTTGCTCCCTTGTTGGTACCAATGAAAGCAAATACATCGATTTTACCAGTCTCCATCAAAGCACCTACTGTTTCGCGACCGCGACCATAAATCACATTGATTACACCGGCAGGGAAACATGTTCGGAATGCTTCGAGCAACGGGCGGATCAACAACACACCATACTTAGCAGGTTTAAACACCACGGTGTTACCCATGATCAAGGCTGGAAAAAGAGTGCTAAAGGTTTCGTTCAGCGGATAATTGTAGGGCCCCATGCAAAGTGCAACGCCCAAGGGCACACGTCTGATTTGACCCATGATGCCTTGCTCCTGGACAAACGTTGAAGACTTATGATCCAAGTCTTTCAGGGCTGCGATTGTGTCAACTATATAATCGCATGTACGATCAAATTCTTTTTCTGAATCTTTCTGAGTTTTTCCTATCTCCCACATCAGCAGGTTTACAACTTCCTGGCGTTTCTCCTTCATCTTTAGCAGGAAATTCTCGACATGACCAATCCGCTCTGCCACTGTCATCATCGGCCAAACACCATGACCCAGGTCATAGGCATTTAAAGCAGCATCCAATGCTTCGAGAGCTTCCTTCGAAGTAAGCAATGGTGTGCTGCCAATTATTTTTTGCTTATAATCGGAACCATCACGAATGAATATGGGGCTAGCAACAGAACTCATGTCACCGTTCCAGGTGCGCATCTCTCCATTTATTAGATATTCACGCTGTTCATTGTTAGCAGGCAACTTTACCGATGCCGGAATTGATTTTTCTTCGGGGAAGAGCGATGTTAGGTCGTTCATGATTTAGGGTTGGGGTTCGATTGTAAAATTTTGACTGCTGATGAGGTTCCGATGCGATTGGCACCTGCTTCAATCATATTTATAACTTGTTTTAACGTTTTTATTCCGCCTGATGCTTTGATGCCAACTGATGATGGCAGCGATGCTTTCATTAGCCTGAGATGTTCTTCCTTCGCTCCGCTCGAGGCAAACCCGGTTGATGTTTTCACAAAATCAGCACCTGCATCCGCACACATTTTGCAAGCCAAAAATATTTCCTCGTCAGAAAGATACGCGGTTTCAATTATTACTTTCAAAACTTTTTGGCTGTCATGTGCCAGCTTGCTACATTTTGCAATTTCAATCTTAGTCCATGGAATCCCAGTTTTAAAAGAGGAGATATTCCAGACTACATCAATCTCATCCGCGCCGTTATCGATGGCGCGCTTGATCTCATCTAACTTTGTTTCCGTCATCGAATATCCAAAAGGGAAGCCCGCTACGGTGACTAATAATATTTTATCACTTCCAATTTCCCGATCAGCGCGCTTCACCCAAAAGGGAGGGACACATACTCCTAAAAAATGAAATTGTTTTGCTTCAGCGACTAATTGATCAATGTCTTTTATTGAAAGCGCTGGACTTAGGTTGGTGTGCTCGATATAGGATGCAATGTCCATCGAAGCACAAGTTAAAAAAATGATACTGGATGCAAAGATTAATGCCTTATTCCACACTCTTTGCAGTATCGCATGGCAAAGGGCAAATGTTTTTTAGGTTTATTCTTATGGCCGAAATAAGTGAAGTCAGAATATTGTGGCTTGGCCATCTTTCGGAGCATGTGCTGCTTTTCTTTTGCCACTTTCTCCGCACGCACGTAAAACTTATACTCTGCTGTTAGCCGTGGGTGAGGTGTTCCGCGTAGTTTGATTTCTTTCAATTTTTCTCGCTGTTTCACGCGTGCGGCTTGCTCCATGTGATGATAATATTCATAATCCGGTGTGTGTGTTACTTTCGGTTTTCTGAATAATAATTTTTGCTTGCGGGTGATATGTTGCTTATGAACCGTGTGCTGTTGCACTTCCACGGTGGCAGGGCCACGATCGCCCAATGAATTGCTTTGTCCGTGGCTGAGAAATGGGAATAACATTCCCAGTAAGCCAACAAAAAAACCCAGTTTTAATTGTTTCATCTGCTAATGTTTATTTTTTAAAGGTCACAGGGAATGCCCCAGCCCTACTCTCGCGTCTTTGGCTAGTTTCGCCCATGGGCACTTGAAACCACTTCGCTTAGGCTACGTTGTACGTGCAACTGGGGTATAACGTGGTGTTTTGAATTTTATTTTAACTCGACTTGAGTTGTGTCATGGTTTGCTGTCTGCGGAAAATCCATGGAGGAGTCGGATCCTGGTCTTTCCACAGGCCCTTGCCTTTGCTGCGGGCATTTTCTTTGATTGCCTCCAATTCCTGAATTGGATTACGCTCCGCTGTCCAGGCTAATCCAGCCTCTAATAAATCATAACGGGGATCAGTCGTCCCATCGATCAAAACAATTGCCTGGCGGTTGCCCCAGCGATCCTTGCCTTGAATGTCAACTTTCACATTTTTATCGAGAATCATTTTCTCCAACAACTTTTTCGCTTTCTGGCCAAACTCCTGTCCTAGTTCAGGACTATCAATGCCGTACAACATGATCTTGTAAGATTCATTGTCTTCGGCCATCATTTCGAAAGTGTTGCCATCTATTACAGACGTGACCTTTCCGCTAAGCACATTTCCTGCAAATCCATTTGCTCCAAATGCCAACCCCACCAAAATCAATAGATTTTTCATATCCGCTTTTGATTTAATACACCAAAAATGACCAAAGTAAACTGTGGCTCACTGGTCAAAACGGCCACTGACTGACGGATGTAAGGTTTTACTTATGAATGCAAATGGGGTCGGGGTGCGCTATACAGTGCCAGGAGTGTGACCGGACCGTTGGGAAACTGCGCTCTAACATCGCTGTAAGGGCGCTATAAGGGGTGAGAAAGTTGCCAGCAGCCGGTTGCCGGTATCCAGTTACAGGTTTGTTTCAAGTTTCAGGTTTCAAGTTTTAATGGCACTCTTGCGTTTTATAGTCCAAAAAAACTGACGACCGTCTCATTTTTCTTTATGTAGGAGGGTAAATTTATCAAGTCGTAAGGGCAACGTGTTGGAATAATTAGAATTTTTAATGCGGGCAATTGTCGTACTCAATATTTACGGCGCCAAATCCATAGTTCAAAGTAATTGGATAACCTTTGGTGTTATAGGTATAAGAATAGTTTAAACCAGAGGTTTGCCCTGAGGATGTATTCATCATTTGAGTAACATTATTAGGTGTTTGAAGTTCATCCGTTTGACCAGTGTAGAAGTGATATAATAGAGCATAGAACGGATTTATTTTTGTGTCGTACTGGTGGGTTTTACTCAAGAGAATATTACCAGATGCGTCATAATAAATTGTAGAAGAAAAATTTTTGGTAGTATTATCCGGATATTGAAAAATCCAATATGACCCATCACTGTTTGATTGCTTAATAAGCTGTCCGGTTGAATTATAAGCATAGGTAGTCGGTAGTTGACCGTTTATTGAAATCACCCGGTTGTCGGAATCATAAGAATATGTATAGGTAAAAGTTGTGGAGTTATCACTATCCGTTCGAGCCATTACTCTCCCCTGCTGATCATAAGTAAACGTTGCAACATTGCCTAAAGCATCTGTCATAGAAATTAAGTTGCCGTTGCTGTACCTAAAAGTCTCATGACCATAAGGTGCATTGTAGGATGTCATTCTGCATTGCGATGGGCTTATGTTATTTGTTGTCCAGCAATTGCTCATCAGAACTGTGGTTAGGAGAAAACCAACAACCATTGCCCTTTTTAAATGCATATTTTTCGGCGTCAATTTCAAAATTTTAACTTCGATATCAATGTACGACATAGCACAAGACAAGTAAAGGATCTATTTGCAGTACTGGTCAACAGAATATTTCGCCTTTGTGTCTCCCAACTGCACCGCTTTATTCCAGTCGCTGCAGGCTTTCTCTTTATCTTTTAATTGGTAATGAAAGTTGCCACGTTGCTTATAATAAGCGGCATTTTTTCCATCTAATTCTATAGCGTCGTCCATGTCGGCAAGTGCTGCACCGAAGTCATCCATTTCAGATTTACAATTGGCGCGACCAGCCAGTGAAGCTGCATCTTTGGGGTTTAGTTTGATCGCCTTATCGTAATCCAAGATAGCTTGCTCAAAGTCCTGGCTTTCTTCTTTGATGACTGCGCTATTGAAATACACATCGGCATTGTTGGGATCAAGGGCAATGGCTTTAGCCAAATTCTCCAATGCTGATTTTTTATTTCCTAATCCTAAATAAGCCCTTGCTCTTTCTAAAAATAACTGGAGCGTGTTTTCTCCGGCTTTCAGTGCATCGTCAAAATCTTTCACGGCTGCCTGGAAATCCTGTTGATACAGATTACATTTCCCTCTTTTAAAGAGCACGCTCTTATCTTTATTTCCGCCTTCTACAGCTTTGTCTAAATATCCAAGGGCAACCGTGTAATTTTTCAGTTCAAAATAACTTTCGCCCAATTTCTGATAAAAATCAGCGTCTGGCTTTTCAGTCAACTTTTCCATTTGGCGAAAATCTTTTACTGCCAAATCATATTTATTGATTTTCAAATAGGTGTTGCCCCGATTTTCATAAGCCTTAACGTAGTCTACCTTTTTTGTGATGGCCGCACTAAAATCAGTGATTGCGTTGTCGTATTGATCCTGATTGAAATATGCTTTGCCACGATTGTTAAATATGACAGGATCATTCAATCCAAGATTAATTGCGGTAGTGTAATCCTGCGATGCCCCTAAATAGTTGTTGCTCCTGAAACGAGCATCACCGCGATGATAAAACGCTGTTGCCAGTTTGGGATTCTTTTCAATCGCGGTATTAAAATCTGCGAGAGCGCCGTCCACGTCTTTATTGTCGAGTTTGCAGAAGCCTCGCAGGTCATAAGCCGGAGCTTCGATGTATCCAGTATTAATCGCTTTGTCTAAATCAGTAAAAGCATTCTTATATTCTTGAGCATTGAACCTACAAGATCCACGTTTGAAAAAAACCTCAGGAGAAGTCTCCCCTAGCTCGATGGCTTTGGTAAAATCAGGAAGTGCATTTACCAAGTCGGCGGTTTCATAATATGAATCACCCCGGGCTACAAAGGTTAATTTGTTATTAGATCCGGCG
>Ga0207112_1168_pt1 | contig 15228 bp, 10 predicted proteins | sample Alteio_BWMinHeat_72_FD_153549 | JGI IMG/M metagenome (GOLD analysis project Ga0207112, IMG submission 153549) | Enriched cells from forest soil in Barre Woods Harvard Forest LTER site, Petersham, Massachusetts, United States -... | ecosystem: Environmental > Terrestrial > Soil > Temperate forest >...
AGCAAGCGGGTCGTCGTTGATCTCACTATCTTTGACGATGGGAGTCCATTCGTCGAGTAATGACGTTAGCTGTCGTGCCAGTCGTGTCTTCGCCTGACCGCGAAGTCCGAGAAAAATAATATCGTGCTTTGCAAGGATCGCATTGATCACTTGCGGTATCACGGTTTCTTCATAACCGACGATACCGGGGAAAAGCGTTACATTCTCGGAGAGTTTCCTGATGAGATTTCGGCGCATCTCTTCCTTGACCGGAATGATGGCGTGGCCGGACGATTTCAATTCACCGAGCGTTGACGGACGGGTAGTCATAATGATCTCAATATCTGTTGTGCCAGAAAAAACAGTCGCGCCCGCAATTCCACTCCCTCACACTCAATCTACATGAGCGCTGAGCCTGCTCTTCGCGTTCTTCTTTTGCGGTTGAGTTCATTGGGGGACATCGTCCTAACGCAGCCGCTCATCCAGGCGCTTCGTACGCATTATCCTGACGCGCGTATCGATCTTGTCGTGCGCAAGGAATATGCCGATGTGATGCGCGGAGTAAGCGAGCTAACGAACCTGCTCGAACTGGATCTCTCCAAGCCGAACGAGATGAGCAAGCTCAAAACTCGCCTCGCTGCAACAAAGTATACGCACGTTCTCGATCTTCACAATAACTACAGAACAAAAAGATTGAGGCAGCTGCGCGGAGCGAAAGTGCGAGCCGTCTATAAGCGATCGTTTCAACGCTGGCTGTTGGTAAAATTCAAGATCAATGCGCTCAAAGACACTCCAGATGTGATCGGCCGTTATTTTGAAGTAGCGAAGGTGCTGAGTCTCACTGATGATGGAAGTGCTCCCAGCTTTCGAAATAATGCACAACGTGAGCCACGACTTGTTGCGATCGCGCCAGGTTCGAAGCACTGGAACAAGCGCTGGCCAACTCAGTACTTTATCGAGGTGATCGGAAAGCTTATCATCGAAGGATGGAAAGTGGAGCTCTTTGGCTCAGTTGAAGACAAGCCGCTCGCACTTGAGATCGCGGAAAACGTTGACAGCGATCATGTCAAGAGTTTTGCTGGAGAACTCACTATCGCAGAATCGATGGAAAGAATGGCGAGAGCGTCGCTAGCAATCACTAATGATTCTGGGTTGATGCATGTGGCATCTGCGCTCGGCATCCCCACCATCGCGATCTTCGGCCCAACCGTCCGAGAATTCGGCTTCATGCCCCGAGCAAAAACCGCAACCATCTTAGAAAACAAAGGCCTCTACTGCCGCCCCTGCACCGCCATCGGCAAAGATTCTTGCCCGGATAAGCATTTTAAGTGCATGAAGGAAATTACGCCTGGGCAAGTCCTGGGGCTGCCGGTCTTAAACGTTGATGCATCACTCTAATTTCTTCACCACCAATCAATGTGTTAATATCACCGGCACCGAGACCCCATTAATAACAATCGTGTATCTGCCGGATGCAAGATTCTTCAGATCGACTTCACCGCGTGCCGAAATAGCTCTCTCGCCAAACGACTCACCCATCTCGTCATAGATGGTTGCTCGGGCAACCCTTGGAGTAGGATACAATCTGACGAGGCCAGTTGTGGGATTTGGATAAGCGAGAAACAGTGATTCGATGTTGGATGACGCTTCGAATGGATGAACGCCCGAAGTTCCAAACGACCTGGCGGTTGTTGCGACGCCAAGACTGGTCGTAGCCACGGCAATATAGCCCGCACGAAGACTCACGATACGAGGGGAAAAGGATTTAAGCGTATCACAATGGATCCAGTGCAATCCAGCATCGCGAGTGTAGGACGTCCCGTCACCACTTGCGAATAGTGTCGTGTCGTCGAGAACCGCGATCTGCGTCTGATTCTGAAGAAATGACCCTGTAGCTGGAGGCCTGAGAGCGATCCAATTCGTCAATCCATCCGCGGAGCAGTAGAGTTCATCCCACGTCGCTACAAAGACTCTCCCGGAAGGCGAGACGCCGATATCCGTAAAAACCTGTTGCCTCGTCACCCTGGCTCGCGAAAGACCCCACGTCTTACCGTTGTCCGTCGATCGGAAGACCGAGTCAAAGCTCGCTGCATAGATTATTCCGCTGGAATCCATTGCCAGGTGCTGGATGTCTATCCGTGACAATAGGGTATCTTTTAGATTGAAGGTGGTGTCGTTCGAGGTCGAGCTGAAGAGCCCAGCGTCGCCTCCAAGTAAGAGTCTGCCATCTTTTGCAACCAACAGCGCATACTTGTCAGCATGGAGCGATGTCGCGAATTCCGTCCAATTCTTTCCACCATCGGGGCTTCGATAAACGTTGAACCCAAACGCGTAGCTTATGCTGCCATGCGAATAAAACCTGGTCGCTTGGGCGTAGTGGCGAGTGAAGTCCGATGTAGATGCCCACGTAAGACCGCGATTTGTCGACCTAAAGAAATGAGTCAGCAACTCTCCCGATTTTAGTAGCGATCCATCGGATGCTTCCCCGACACCTGACGCGGCGCCCTGACCGAGATACCACCTAAGTTGTGGAGTAGGAGGCACGGTATCTGGTCCAGGGACCAAAAGCTCTTTCAGCGACATCCTCCAGTATGGACCGCTCGATTGCATGAAGAAGTTAGATGAGCCAGCAAGGCTAAGGTGCCTGTAGTCGGTATTGAGAATGCCAGTATGATCCGTTCTCCAAGTCGAGCCACCATCGAGGGTGGAATAAGTTTCACCGGACCCAGACACGATCCCAACCGACGAGTTGAAGAATTTCAGATCGAAAAAACCTGAGCCACCCTTCGAGACGACTTTCCAGGTCTGCCCAGCGTCTTGCGACATCGCGCATCCAGAACCGTCAATCTTGGCAAGGACACCGCGTTCAATATATTGTACTCTCGCTCCCGGAGTGGCCGGTATTATCTTCCACGATGAGCCTGCGTCATAAGAGAGCACCAGAATCGGATTGATGAGACTGTCATAACCAGAAATCAGAATAGTGTCACCTTTGGTATCTATCGAACCGACGCCAGAACAAGGGCTATGGACTGGAATAATTGTAGTAAGATCTTGAATAACCCACATATGCTGCTGCGAAACGACGAGTACATTCTTATCCAACTTATGCAGCGATGACAGAAAGTCATTCACTCCCAGCTGAAAATTGATTCGCTTCCAGGTACTGCCTTCATCTGAGGTCCGATAAAGCGAGTCCGGCCACATCATCATTCCGACACTGTCACTAAGGAAAACGTGGTCGATGAGCATGTTAGCACAATGAGTAAACCGCTTCCATGTCACACCGGAGTCCAATGAACGGTAGAGGTAGCTGGAGTCATTTTCCTGATCGAGAACTGTAATCACGGCATCGTTGAAAGGCCTAAAGGGTAGAGAGAATCCGTAAGAAGGAATCCCCAATTCCTCACTCACAGTTCGGCCTGTGTCGATACTTGCATATAAAGCGCGATTTGACATCGCATATAAAATGCCTTTGCTACGAACTGCCGGAGCATAGTCTAACAATGGACTAAGCGGGGCATGTGCGGTATCACCGGTTTGAACATTATACACAATATTCCCAAATCGAATGAGGACCGAATCAAGGACATAAGGATATTGCGCTCGATCGGGAATGATCGTTTTCCAAGTTAATCCTCCATCCTTCGTTGCATAGGATTTAGACTGGCCTGAGAATACACCATGATAATGATCGGTGAAAACGAGACTAAGACTATAAGCAAGTTCGTCCTTCGGTAGAATCTTCAATTCATTCCACGTTATTCCACCATCTGGGCTCACTATTGCTCGGTAAGTCCAGGTGATCCCAATGAGGTAACCGTCGGTCGTACCTCGAAGATAATGGACGTAATTTGAGTCGTTGGGGACGCTCGCGATCCAACTAGTTCTTCCCTTGTATACTCTCCCCTTTGCATCGACAAAGCAGAACCTGCCGTCTGGCAGAGCAACCAGATTCGAATAGGTCTCGTATCCAGGATAGGCCAGAGCTTGCCACGTGTGCCCACCGTCTGTCGTACGATAGAGGTGGTCTGTACCGAGAATCAGTCCGACATTTGAGTCAGCGAAAACAATTTCTTTTAAGTCCTCAAAGGGACTGAGGGTCGGCTCGACATGTTGGGCGAGTCGCTGATGAGTCCAAGTCTTAGCGCCATCCCATGATTGGAGCAGCCAGCCTTGCGAGCAGCAGATGTGGATATGTCCGGGCGATGGAATCGCAAACCCTAGCTGATATCGCTGCATTGAGTGCCAGCGTTGAGCAAGTAGAGATCCAGGAAGGAGGCACGAAATGAATCCAATAGTAGCAAGAAGGCATAGTTTCCTCATAAGACTCTCAGTTGGTAAGAGTGCGGGATGCAATTGTCTCATTGCGACGGGAGGCAAATGCTACGGTAGAATTTCGTTTCAGAATCAGGCCAATAACAGCCAGTGCAAAAATACATCAATTGGCTAGGAGTCCCGGCACTACGTTATCCACGCCGCTAGCTTCTTAGAAAGCAACGCGCGCTCCGTTTCATTACGCGAAAGTTCGATCGCTCTCTCCAAGGAGTGGGAGGCCTGCGGGATATTGCCCGCTCGGCACTGCATGTCCCCCTTCAACGCATGATACAGATAATACTCCTGAAGCGGCAGTCCATCGAGCAGCGCGAGCGCTTCATTGGGACCAAACACTTCGCAGACGGACACTGACATGTGCAGCAATACTATCGGACTGGGATTTAGCGCGTAGAGCCGCTTGTAGAGTGCGAGAATTGAAGGCCAATCTGTTTCCGCGAAGCTAGGTGCAAGGAAGTGCGTTGCCTGGATGGCGGCTTCGATGTGATAGTGGGTTTCGAAACCCTCGGGTCCGGAGCGTGCTAGGTAGTCGAATGCTCTTGAGCGGAGTTCGGGATCCCAGCGATGGCGGTCCTGCTCGCTTAGGAGGATGATGGCACCATCAGCTCCAGTCCTTGCATCGAATCGCGCGGCATGAAAGAGCATCAACGCAACGAGTGCATTCGCTTCATGATATGCTTCTCCAAAATGATCGCTGACGATGAGCGCGAGTCGCAGCGCTTCAAGACAAAGATCCTGTTCAAGCAAACCATCGCTGTGGCTCCGTTTGTAACCCTCATTAAAAAGAAGATAGAGACACTCAAGCACGGTTGAGATTCTTGCCTGAAGTGCAACGCCTGTAGGCGCCTCGAGCTTGACACGGTTCTCACGAAAATATTTCCTGGCGCGCTGGAGGCGCTTCTCGATCGTTGCTTCGCTTGTAATGAAGGCGCTAGCAATTTCGGCAACACTAAATCCGCAGAGCGTCTTGAGTGCGATCGCGATCTGTGATTCTGCCGAGATGCCGGGATGGCAACAGGCAAAGATCATCTGCAACTGACTATCCTGTATCTCGCTATCGATCGATTCGTGGGAAAGCTCAGTGATGGCCTCTGATTGATCAACCGCAACTTGCGCAAACGCTGCAGCAACTTTTTCGCGACGAAAATAGTCGAGCGCGCGATTTCGAGCTACGCTATAAAGCCAGGCGGTTGGATCATTTGGTACTGCTTTGAAAGACCATTGATTCAGGGCAACAAGCAGCGTGTCCTGTACGATATCTTCGACGATGCCAAGTCGATCGAGACCAAATGCACGCGCGAGCGTTGACGTGAGCTTTCCATATTCGTGACGGAATACATGCTCGAGGAGTTCGTCAACGCCCGCACGGTTGTCAGGCATAAATTAATTTTTCACCGATCACATCGAAGCGATCTGCCGTACCTCAACGGTGCCTTCGTGCTCGAAGATCGGGCAGCCCTTTGAGATCTCGACTGCTTCGGTGATGTCGCCTGCTTTGACGATCAGATATCCACCGACGATCTCCTTGCCTTCGGCGAACGGACCGTCGGTCACAACGCCACCCTTCTTCACAACCTTGCCTTCATTCTGCAATGGAAGGCCGTCCTTGAGCTTACCCTCTTGCGAAAGTTTGCCCATCCACGACTGCCATTTCAGCATATGCGCCTGCATCAATTCTGGAGAAAGAGCAGCCCGGCGAGCGTCGCCACCACGGAAAAGATAGAGAAAATCGTTCATCGTCGTAATTAGTTAATATTCAAAGCAATGTTCTCAATGCAACCAATAGACGTGCTAGCTAACGAGAACCGGACAGGAACATCCAACAATTTTTCTGACTAATCTTGGAGACTCAGATGAGAGCCTCCCTTAGCAGAGAATGTATCCCCCCAAACCCTCCATTCGACATTACAATGATCACATCACCAGGTTTGGCCACTTTGGCAACTTTATCGGCTATCGACTGCGGATCAGGCAGGTAGAATGCTTCAGCGCCCTGGGCTTTGATCTCGCGCATTACGAGTTCGGGATCGAGGCGTTCTTCGGGTTGAAGGAGATTGAGTCTTGCAATTTGCGAGATGAAGACAACATCCGCTTGTGCGAAACAAGAGGCAAGTTCGTGTTGGAAAATGTTGCGGCGTGTTGTGTTCGAGCGCGGTTCGAAGATGGCGATGATGCGTTCATGCGGAAATTTCTGGCGGACGGCTTTTAGTGTTTCCTTGATCGCAGTCGGATGGTGAGCGAAATCGTCATAGATCTTGATGCCGCGGAACTCCCCTTTGAATTCCATGCGACGCTTGATACTCTTAAAACTATTGAACGCATCCTGTACCTTATCATAGTCAATGCCATGTCGACGCGCGGTGGCGATCACGGCAAGCGCATTGCGAACAGAGAACTCACCTAGCAACCCGAGAGAGAGCGATGCTTCTGCTTTGCCCTCCCTCGTCACGGAAAATGTTGTGTGCTCAGCGTCATAGCGAATGTTTGTCGCTTGCCAGTGACACGTTGCAGATAGACCAAACGTCTCAACCGGGGCGGGAGCATTCTGAAGAATCTCCTGAACGTTCGCGTCGTCTCCATTTGCAATGATGACTCCATTCTCTGGCACGAGCAGAGTCGCGCGTCGGAACGCTGTCTTAATATCATCCAACGTCGGGAAAATATCAGCGTGATCGAATTCGATATTGTTGATGATAAGCGTAGTCGGCAGATAATGCAGAAACTTGGAGCGCTTGTCAAAGAATGCGGTGTCGTATTCGTCGCCTTCGAGTATGACGAACTTACTCGACGGATCGACCTTGTAGCCCTGACCAAAATTCTCCGGAACACCGCCGATGAGGAAGTTTGGTGAAAGTCCACCAACTTCAAAGACCCATGCCATCAATGAAGAAGTTGTTGACTTCCCATGCGTGCCGGCGACGACAATACTCTCACGCCCCTGTATGACTTCGCGACGCAAGAGTTCAGGCAATGATGCAAACGGGATGCGTTCGTCGAGCGTTGCCTCCACTTCAGCGTTGCCTCGTGACATTGCATTGCCGATGATGACAAGATCGGGATTCGGCACGAGGTGGGCGCGGTCGAATCCAGCACCGATCTCGATCCCTTGCTCCCTTAGCAGATCAGACATAGGAGGGTAGATATTGTCGTCGGAACCGGTAATAGTGTGACCAAGTGTGCGCATCATTAGGGCACCGTTTCCCATCGCCGTCCCACAAATACCGATAAAATGAATGTGCATAATGTAGCTTCTGATCTAACCTGATCTGCCCAACACCCTAGTACAAACTTACTTTGCCAAAATAGTAGGAGAACATTTATGGTTGAGCGCGAAACACTATGAGTGGGCGCGCGTAATTCAACCCAAGGTTTGAGGTCGCCTCACTCGGTCTCGAACCGCTGCTCACTCATGGTCATCTCCGTTACGTTCATTGGAGCGTAACAAAGCGCGCTGCCTCATTGGCGTCATCACTTGCTCCGGTGTTGCGCCGAAGGCACATGCTACCCGTGCATCGCTTCACTTTCTTAACCAACACGACCATGATCATTGTCACCCTCTGTTTATGTTCCCTCCTATCCTTTGCCGCAAGCAGCGCCTTTGCTCAATGGAATCAACTTGCGACCGGTTCGATGAAAAATCTTTTCGGGGTTCACTTTATGAATGAGCGAAAGGGGTTTGTCACCGGCTGGGATTCGAAAAGCGGCGTAATACTCCTTACCTACGACGCCGGCAAAACCTGGACTCCGACCTACGCAGTCGGCAATTATATCTTCGGCACCACATCGACCGATTCGCTCCATCTATATACCGTCGGCCAACAGGGTGGCTGCCAGTGCGGCCTGATTATGAAGTCGAGCGATGGCGGACTTCATTGGGACCAGAGTACGGATGGTACAACTTTTGGCTACTATGCGATTGCGTTCTCTGACGAACTCAATGGATATGCTGTCGGATATCAAGGCGTGGTAACGGTCACAACAGACGGAGGCGTCTCGTGGAATGACCAATCCTTGGGCGACGGCACGGACGCAATCAAGAATGTCTCATTCCCATCGAAGATGATCGGATATGCGGTTAGCGATTCGGCCAACTTCTCGCACCCACACCGTATCTGGAAAACGACAGATGCAGGCGCATCATGGAACAAGATCCAGGACTATGGCACACACCTCGTTATCGCGAGTATGGCCTGGACGAGTCCGACAGTGGGTTTCTTCTGCGGCAATGACGGAGCATCATGCATTTATGAAACTTCTGACGGCGGCTCAATGTGGAAAGCAGTCAATCGTGGAAACCCCAGCATTGTGCTGCAAGGAATTGCGTTCGGACATGGGAACGACGATCTTTCGAAGATCGGCTATGCTGTTGGTGACAACGGCACAGTCGTCCGCTCGATCAATGGCGGCTCTTCGTGGCATGAGGAACAGAGCGGATCGATCGAGACTCTAACTGCAGTGGACATCCCGTCAGCTACGGAGGTATTCATTGGTGGTTCGAACGGAGTTGTTATTGAGCGCGCGGGGGTGCAGGCTGTTGCGCCAGTCGCAAGTGCTGTTGAAAAGGAGCGCTTCATGGTTGCTCCGAATCCGATCGTCGCAGGAAACACGTTGAGGATCGCAGCATCTTCAGGCAAAGGCCAATACAATGTCGAGATCGTTGACATGCTTGGGAACGTGGTGCATCACTCGACATTCTCCTCAAGACTGCACGAGATCTCGTTTGCGGGGATGCATGCCGGTACATATCTTTACCGCATCTGGAACGCGAGCGGTAATCTGCAAACAGGGAAATTGGAGGTGGCACCTTCGTACTCCGTGGCGGATCCCCGGAATAGAACCCGACGATCTTCGATGTAGAATTCAGCAGGAAGTTATTCTAAATTCGGAGGCCCCGGCTGGCGCCGGGGCTTTTTCATCGATCTGTTTCGAGGCGAGCTCAAGCCGACTCCTCACTTGTTTGACTTTGCTCTGTTTGTTTGCTATTTCCCTCATCTTATAGCAGGTCACTTACACCTTCTTTGCCTCGGCTACGTCGAGGATTCTGGTCTGCGGGTTAAACATGACTGTTCCCTCTACTTGCTTCCATAAATTGCGCAGCGACGCTAAGGTGGCTTCCGCACTACTCAGGTCGTCGAATTCCAGATCGACAATGACATAGTTTGGATCATTCGTGGGTCGGAAGATGCGGTATGCACGGACACCGGATTTCTTGCGGTTGATGGGGTCGTTATCAAATGCCTTTTTCCATCCATCGAAGCTTGGTACTTGATGTTCAATACGAAGAATTGTCATGGGATTTTCCTCTAAAAAATTAGGAATGCAAGGGATGATTGATAACAAAAACAAATACCCAAAGCATGCATTCTATCGTCCACGTCGATTGTGACAGCATTCGTGAATTTTTGCTTGAAAGTTGACAACAGAGGACAGCGAGATTTATTCCCCGATAGGCTATGCTGCGTAGCTTTCGAAGTGCCGTTCGGGCACATTCACGCTGGTGATTGCGTAGTTAGATCGTCTGGATAGCACATCAGAGCTCAGTTCTAACCCAAAAACATGAAGTTATCTGTTCTGCTGGGGACTGCCCCCCTCCTTCTAATACTCGCTCTCGTTCAATCTGGATGTAAAACCGTTTGCGATAGCATCCCAACCGAACGCGCCCCTCAGCTACGCATCATCAACGCGATGCCAGACGAAGCGAATGTGAAGATTTACATCGGAGACAAATTGGTAAGCCCGGCATATCCATACAGTCTTCCCGCAGATTTCGGCTATCATGATAAGTATGCGGACGGTTCATTTCTTCGCATAGCAGCTAAGCAGAAGCTGGTTGTGCTTTCGGCATCGGCAGATACGTTGATCAAGGATTCGATCACGCTCAACAATCACCGGCATACACTTTTTATTTTGGGACGTGGTCTAGCTTCGTTTGCATCAACCCGGAAGATCATCCTGTTTGACGATGAACTCACCGCGCCACCACTGCCAGATGACACCATAAGTCTCGTTCGCTTCGTTCACGCGATCACTGATCTTTCGTCTCTCGATGTGTATTTCTCAGATAATGTTAAACAAGGTGATATCCCTGACTTCACGCTTGCGTACGGGGACACTCTGAATTTTTATCATCGAATCCAATCCCTTAAAGCGTTGACCGTAACGGAACACAACAGCCCTGCTCACGTCATCGTCAGCTTCCATGGGTTTCCAGTACGAGGGTTTTTAGCAACGATCCTACTGCGAGGCGAGACGAATCAGTATGGAATGGATCCCCTCGTTTCGGTCAACATTCTCTCGGAATCCCCGATCGGTCAGAGTCTTACTGATTTTCACACATTCGGCGTGAGGCTCGTAAATGCCACTCGTGGAAGAACTGTAACGTTGATGCTGAAAGGGCCAGGTGATTCGCTTCCTCGTACGAATATTCAGGGTCAGCAAGTTGTAATGTTCATTCCTCCTGATTCCGCCAGCGATTGGGCGCCATTCAATCCCAAGACGCATGGAAGAGCTGCTGGCTCGCCTATTTTGTGGATTTTTGGCAATTGGCACTATCCAGTCGTTGACTCCTTCTATTGGTTCAACTTTGGTGCGGATGCTAATGTCCGTTATTCACTTGTTGCAATGGACACCGCTCCGCTTCTATCCGGTAAAGAGCAACTCGACTCCATGATCCTGACCGACACGATCGCCACGCCACCAGCGACCATGGGGCGCGTTCGTTTTGCGAATTTCTCGCCGGACCACGCGGTAAACTTCACGATCGACTCGCATTCCGTTACGCTGAAGATCAGGGATGTCGTGGTGCTGGATATCAAACCGGGGCACTACACGACTACAGAAACGAGCACGGGCAAACAGCTTGATTTTACTGTACCTGCAGGCACACCTGAGGCTGTCTTCTTCTATCCTACAACAACTGCGAACGCGCTTCCTTATTCTGTAGCTAAAGAATAACGCTCCGAATTGCTGAACAATGCATGCCAACGAAGACCACAACTACACTGCGGCTAAGCCAGACGTGGACGAAATGGTGATCCCCGCCGTTGTTCGAAATACATCCCACTGGTATCTGCGTCGTTGGCAAAGTTGGTCGCAAAAAACTATGCAGAGCAATCCTCAATCATTCCTTACTGATACGACACCGCATATGTTGAGGAAAACATTTGAGCCACTTACTTCAACGAGGAGCCTACATCGAAGCCGTCAGCAGGATGCTCGGTCATAGTTCTGTAGAAATTACGATGCGTTATTATGCGGCTTTGTGTCAGAAGAACTTTGACGATGCTGTAAATCTACTTTGACGCGAGTTGGAAACTGGCTTGGACACTTCAAAACAAAAGCCCTGTAAAACATGCGATTTTACAGGGCTTTTATCAATTCTGTAGCGGGGGAGGGACTTGAACCCACGACCTACGGATTATGATTCCGACGCTCTAACCAACTGAGCTACCCCGCCACTTGCACAGCACGAATGTTACCTCCGTGCTGTTGGAAGCGCCCAAACGAGATTGCGAGCGAATGAAGTTCCGAACCGCCGTTTCGCGCATTTTATCACCACATAATGGACGATGACAAGCTGATCTATCTTGAGCGAACTCCTCGAACGCGTGCCGAGCGAACACCAACCGTTGTGCTGCTTCATGGCCGGGCATCGTACGCGAAGACGATCTTTTCGATCGAAGGCTTGCTCGATGCGCGCAATCATGTCTTTGCGCTTCAGGCGCCATTCCCTTCTGCACGCGGCGGTTTTGAGTGGTTCGTACCAAAAAAGAATGAGGAAGGTGTTGAAGGCGACGAAGCGCTTCTCTCGAAACGACTTGAGGAGATGGCGAAGTCCGAAGAGTTTGCCACGGCAACTATCAAGGAGTTGATAGCGAGTCGCGGACTTGATCCTGAGCTTTTGTTTCTTATCGGATTTAGTCAGGGAGCAGCAATGACTTATCTCTTGAGCCTGCGTGGGAAATTGCATGTGCGCGGCGCAGTGCCAATGAGCGGATTTCTTCCGGATGAAGTGAGGCAGTGGCCGGAGGTCTCCACAACTACAGAGTTCGTCGTAGCGCATGGTGATCACGATGAAGTGCTGCCAGAATCGTCAAGCATCAGCGCGCACGAGTTTTTGCTTTCAAAGGGTATCAAATCAGAATACAAAGTCTACAAGGGAAGGCACAAGATGTCGCTTGATATTGTGCGTTATGTTAACTCGTGGATTCTAAAGCAAGCGGGATTGAGCGAAGACTCGGGTGGAAGTTAGTACTCCAGGTTCTTATTGAAGTCAAGCGTCAAAGTCTCTTTTGGAGTATGAAGAACGAGCACGCCACTCTCCGCTTTGGAAGTCATGAACGGTGAATCAAAGAACAGGTTCACCTCTTCGTGATTGTTCTCGCTACCTTCATTGAACCGAATGGTCTCATCGTGAAATGGCTGTTTGAATTCAAGACTCTTTCCTTTTGAGATCGGTTGTGCTTTTGAAAATTCATGGGCCAAGCGATTCGCATCCCGATCTCCCAACAGTTCTGCAATCAACCAGATCGTGACAGTATCACGATTGAAACGCATGCGAAAGTTTCGCCCCTCGTCGCTCCACTGTCCACCAGTGGGAACATGAATACCGACCAGCGTCTTGTTGCAGCGAAGTTTGATCCAGCCATTCCTATCTGCCGGTAGCGTCCCGTTGCCGAGAAAGACTACATCGTGATTGTGTGGGAAAAAGAGATCGACATGATGATACTTCGCTTCCTTGGCAATTTCATAGTGCGCAACAAGTTCATGCTCTGTTTGATAGATGTGTTCATACGGTGAGCCCCCCACCCACTTGTTCTCACTCGGATAGCCCACTTTCACGCTGCCGATCCTTTCCATCATGAATGATGGCTCTTCTGGAAAGAACATCGCGAGTTCATTCGAATCGACATTCGGATGAAGACTAAAAATGATATTGTTTGGCAACGATGACTTGAATACAAGACTCCACGATTGCTGCTGGATCGGCTGAACAATGCCTCCTTGCATTGACCCAAGACAAAATTCGGAAGTCATTGCGCCTCGCTTGAATACTTGGGCATTGCGAACATCAGTACCGCGGATCGTCGTGCGGCCGCGCTTAAGCTCCCGGCTGAAATATGGCGTGCTTCGATCTGTTGCGATCGTGCGAATAATCTTTGGACAATCAAACGAGCTAAGCGCAGCAAATGCGATATCGGGTTGAATATGCGTTACAGAGTCAGTAAAAAAATACTCGCCATAGGCTGTCGTCTCGGCCGATTTTGGATCGATCGCGGCCTGATCGCTCACGCGAGAGTGTGCGCCGCAATAGTTGCCATCCAGGTAATCGATCGCATAATCGGCAAGCTCGTATTCAAGCATCATCTTGAATCGTTGCTTCAGCGTCGTATCACGTTCGTAGTTGGCGAGAAGCACGAGTGGCGTTATAAAGTAGTATTCATACCGCGGCGAGTCCCACTCGATCTGCCCTTTCTTGACTGTCTCATCGATCCAATGAACCAAATAGTCTGCCGCCTGATCGTGGATCTCCTTCGATGATTGCCCGGTGAACCACTCGTCGCCATTCAGATCGGGCCAGACTTCGCTCATCAAGAGCAGCGAGCCGTAGTACATCAGAAAGTGATTCTCAGTATCTCCGCGATACGGCGTGAATCGTTTCCAACATTCTCGAATACGTGCTTTGTATTCGGGACGAAGGACGTCTTGCGTTGCAAGATAGAGTCCGGCACAGCCGTACATCCAGAACATATCGCCGTAGGGGCGAACGAGAAGTGTATCGAGTTGCCTGTAGGCGTTTTTGACTTCAACATGAAGGCGAAGCTTTGCAGAGACGACAGCGAAGTTGGGGCCAGAGGGCTTCTTGATGATCTGCTGAAGAGCTCGGTCCTTGACGGACTTGGTCTGAGCGCTCGAACAGATCGGCACACAAAGTAGGAGCAAAAGAATGATAAGCTTCATTCTTGTATCCGGAATGCTTTGAGCGTCCAGATCTGCAGACCAGGTAGTGTAGAAAACATTGGGGCATTTGCAACTATGCCATTGCCCAAGCTGCCAAAGAAGTTTGTGCGACCGATCTGGATGCAAGCGTGCACATTACGGATTCTATCATTACCCACGATCATGTTCACGTCACCATGACTGAACTCCATTGAAGTCGAGCCAGCTTTCCCTCCGCTTATTCGACTGTACTGATTTTCTGAAACGCACCAACAGCCACCCCTCCAATCCGAAAGGCAGCTAAATGTCTTTCCCGAATCGAGCGAGATGATATATCCTGCATTTTCGCTTGCGGCGATCCAACGCTCGAGTGATACTTGCACGACCGATCTGATCTTCACGATTCGTGAATAAATTGGCCTTGAAAGATCGCGTGAATACACATGCTTCGAGACATCAAGATCTGAATCGAGTATCATTGGATATGTGATCATTGGGTTCACGGGAATCCACACTGAATCGGCAGTCAATGTATAGATTCCAAGTTCAGATGCAAGGAGAACATGCCCATACAAAACCGAATCAAGCACAACGCGTGAGCAGTAAGGCACTGGAAGTCCCCTGGAGAGCGCTTGCCAGTTCGCTCCTCCATCCCTTGTCCGCCAAGGACCGTGCGCCGACGCGATAAAGATCTCATCAGGATTCTTCTGATTCACCGCAACATCCATCACCTCAGCGAATCGCCAGTCGGTAATAACCTTCCAATGTTCGCCGAAGTCAGTTGAGCGAAGAACTCCGAGTCCGGTTGCGAGATAGAGGATACGGCCGTTCGAGGATATGACCTCATCCATCGAGTAGGCTTTGATGTTATTCCAGCCAAGATGCCTCCATGTTTTTCCGGTGTCGTCGCTTTGGTAGAGACCACTGCCGTTCGAACTACCGCCCATGAATGCTCCTGAGCTATCATTCGCGATC
>Ga0207112_1166_pt1 | contig 15201 bp, 18 predicted proteins | sample Alteio_BWMinHeat_72_FD_153549 | JGI IMG/M metagenome (GOLD analysis project Ga0207112, IMG submission 153549) | Enriched cells from forest soil in Barre Woods Harvard Forest LTER site, Petersham, Massachusetts, United States -... | ecosystem: Environmental > Terrestrial > Soil > Temperate forest >...
TCGAACGATCGATTATCTCGAGACAAGAAAAGATATTCAGTCGGATAAAGTTGCTTTCCTGGGCTGGAGTTGGGGAGGATTTATGGGGGGTATCATGCCTGCTGTGGAGAAAAGGATTAAAGTAGTGGTGCTTAATGTTGGTGGAATGGAAATGCACCATGCATTGCCGGAGGCTGACCAAATTAATTTTATTCCCCGTATCACACAGCCTGTACTTATGTTGAATGGAAGACACGATATGTTTTTCCAGGTGGAAACTTCGCAAAAACCTATGTTCGATCTTTTAGGGACACCAAAAAAGGACAAGAAAATTTTTATTTTTGAATCGGGTCACCTGGTACCAAGAACGGAGTTTGTTAAAGAGACACTTGCGTGGTGGGATCAATATCTTGGTGTGGTAAAATAAAGTGTTAAACTCATTCGACCTTGACAGAGACTAACTCAAAAATCGAAAAACTAATTGAGCAAGGCCGCTCTTTAAAATAAAATCTAACCTGAATAGAGCAGCATCGATGTCGAATTTTCTGGAAAAGATGTCGCCAGACCCTGGAAAAAATAAAATCGGTTCGAATGGAGGTTCAAAATTTTTAGGCAAATACAAATATGCCTGCATACGTTCGTTGTTGTATCCGGCATCAAAAGTGATTTTCTCAACGGCATAAAATTCCTTTGTTGCAACCAGTTTCACGCTATCTTGCAGCGGCACCTTATCGTATGCATATTGCCTTTTGAAAATTTCAAACGTCTTATCGTCAACCGGTTTTTCTTTACGGTAATCCCTGAAAGACATTACCACTTTACCATTCAGATTAGCCAGGGTTGAATCTCCTTGTAATTCCTTGATGCATCGAAACCCGTTGGCAAGGCTTCGATCCATGCCAGATTGTGTATACGCATCATTGAAAGCATAGGAAGGATCATTCCATCCTCCACCTAAAATATAACGCTGATCTTTGCTCACTGTTTCATTAGAACACCATTCCCGTGCATTCCCAGCAATATCATAAACTCCAAACGAACTGAAGCCCGGCATTCTTCCTACTTCTGTTGTTCCTTTTCCGGAAAAATTGCTGAGTGGAACAATAAATTCGGTGCGAGATGTTTCAGCTACTATACTCCAATGAAAGGCAGTTGGAAGTTGTTTTTTCGCAAACACGGCATAGGCGGAAGCTTCATACCATGATACTCCAGTAACGGGATGGTTTTCTTGTCCGTCCAGATAAGAGCCCGCCTCCCAGCTTGCCGGACCTTGTCGTCCTGTGTGATCAATAAATTTCGCAATCGCTGATTCAAACGATAACTCCTTTCCTTCCGAATAGATGGGATGTTGCCAATAGGATTTGTTACTGTATCCGCCTGCATCGATAAAGGATTTGAATTGCTTGTTGGTCACTTCAAACCGATCGATTAAAAATTCTCCCACCGCTCGATCTCCGTAGGATTCAAGTCCGACAATGTACATGGAAGTTGATTTCTTTGGCACTCTCACCATATTCTCAGGAAGGCTTCCATCTGGATCCAATTTTAATCTTGCGATTTCAGTAAACTGCCTTGAGTACGCCCAGGGTCCTGAATATTCTATCTTTTGAAATCCCTTTTTTCGAATTTCTACTCTCAAATAACCCCGCTTGAAAGTAGCATTCGTTAACGGTGTAGTTCCAGCAACAATCCAATCCATTTCGGGCGTGGCGTAATCTTTCCAAACTATTTCTGCTCCTTCAGGTTCCGTATCTACGGGAACTGTCCATGTTAGCCTTGTCCACAATTTTATTAATGCCGAATCATTGGGAATATATTTCTTTGCCTCACCAGCCATCTCATAGGCTTGAAAGGGCGGCCGGAAATTTTCGTCTACTAATTTTTGAATCGCAGGAAGTAATTCCATGCGAGCATGATCCACCTTTTGTTTATTCAGATACCACTGCCCACCAAAATAACCCAATAATACGACGATGACTAAAATCGTCAACCTGATCGCATTACGTAATAAAGAAGAAGTGAAAGGCCGTTCCTTCCTTGATGGTTTAAAACCCTTAACTTCCTTAGTTCCAATTTCCTGAATTGAGGGAGTAGAAATTTTTGCTGTTGATTTATTTCGATCCATCTGTTTCATCCCACGAAGAATCTCATCAATCGCATTTGCTACTTTATTAATCTGATCTCGGTAAAATGGCTGCTTGGTATTTTTGATCACATCATCGTCCCAAGGCCGCAATGAACGATTCACTCCCGGTGAATGATAAATGAAATCCACGGAGCGGATCACACCAAGGTGCGATTCTGCTAACTTCACATCTTCCGGATCGAGATCGTGTATGCGCACTGGCAACACCCGACTTGAAACATTTCCTGACGCTAACTTAATGTTTAATCCAAATTGATCTTGCTTCGCCTTATCAATAAAGGCAACAAATTCATGATTCCAGGCAAACCCATTTGCATCACAATAAGTCTTAGAAAGAATGGGAATAAATATGAGACAATTTAGCTTAGCCTCCAGTGAATAATTCACTGAATGCGTCTCCAGTACCATCGTGAGGATTGGCATCAAAGTAAACATTGACTTTGTCCTTGAGTGTAGCCTCAAGCTCTTTATTGAGATTGTTAACGAACTCCGTTACCCAGCCATCATACTTGTTATCATTTTGCCGATAGGAAATAAAAATATCGTACTCGAAGCCCGGTATAATTGAAGCCATAGGTGGGTATAGATTAAAGCTTCCGAAAATAGAGAATTAATCTCAGGTATTAAGAGATAAGTCTTTAAACTTTTATTCGAAGTAACGATTGTTATTTAAAGAACTTTTTCCAGAACCCTTTTTACATTCCCCCCAACAACTTTACTTACTTCTTCGTCTTTGAGTCCCTTTGATTTGAGTCCATCGATTAATTGTGGAATTTGAAGATAACTATTGAGCACTGGCTTGAAATTGGCGTCCATATCAGTACCTAAGCCTACGTGATCAATACCTGCCACGTCAATCAGCTTTAATGTATTGTCGATAAAGTCTTCAAAACTTTTGTTCAATCCGGAAGGCCATGCTCCGATTACTCCACCAGTCTCTGCGACCACTTTTGCGTGTTCAGCGGTAATCATTCTTCGCGCCACAGGATGCGTACTGTCGTTCTTGAGAAGGCTATGTGATAAAATAATAGGATGCTTTGACAAGTCAGCGGCTGCTTTCGTTGTCTCGAAAGTAGAATGCGCAACGTCGATCACCATCCCCAATTTGTTCATCCGCTTCACCACCTCCTTTCCTGCAATTGAGAGTCCCTTATGCTGAGGTGCTTCGGTTTGCAGATCACCTATCTCATTAGGATGGTAATGAACAAGCTGCAATGAACGAACGCCATCTTCATACATCGATTCAAGTTTCCCCGCATCGCCTTCCAAAAAATCTCCTCCTTCGCACGAGATGTAAGCTGAGATTTTTTTCTTATCAAAATTTTGTTGAAGATCTTTGCCATGAGTTGAGACTGCAAATGAATTATCGTTCTTAAGAATTTCTTTCAATGCATTAATCTGACGTTTATAATCCGCCCATGCTTCGTTGGCTACATAATTCCTGTAAGGCTTCACCCCTTCCGGCCCAATCTTAATTATCTGTGCATCGGCCACTAACGAAAAGAATGCACCCGAAAGGTTTCCGGATTTCATTTCCCCTAATGTTTTGGCAATGCCCGTATCTAACGAATATCCTTCCAGTCCTTTGGCAATGAATTGTCCGGGATGGCAATGCAAATCGAAGTTTAGGAATTTGGGAGCAGCATCTCTTCCTGACAAAGGAAACTCAAGCATTGAAGCTCCAGCGGCAAGCGTTGCAGCTCTTTGTATAAATATTCTACGTGAGGTCATATTCTATCGGATTGTGAAAATTGGAACTCCAGAATTACTGAATCACTTGCACTCGGTAGATTGTGCTATAAAATATCGTTCTCCGTTAGCGTAAATTTTTTCTTCTTTAATGGTTAGCGTCACTTCCAATGGAGGCACATCTTTCTTTTTGAATGTAAGGTGCAATTTGGTTTGTTCACCAGTTCCTTCAACGGTCCATTGGCCGGAATTTTTGCCGTTGTATTTTGGGTTTTCCTTTTTCATCCATCCTTTCTTTTTAACGGAAGAAGTAAAAGTGCCATCAGCACAAAGTTGCACCATATTTTCCTTCGATCCTCCATTCTTATCAACAAACGCAAGAAGTGACTTGTTGGATAAGAATTCTTTCCAGTTCAAATCTGCGTGAAGAGGAGTATTAGAAGGCGGCTCAAAGGAACTCGTTTCCATAAACTTAATGGCCACATTTTTTATTGATTCATAGAACTGAATTGGAATTAGTGTAAGGACGGTAACACACGGGCCGCTTGGATTGCATTTCGCAAGAGCAAATGCACGATTTCCATTGTTGACAACTTCACCTTCTCCTATTACTTCAGAGGACAGTATGCCATTGCTAATCACCGGATCTTTGGCTTTCAATCGGATGGATTCTGTAAAATCAATACCGTTTGCCCAGGAAGCCTTCATAGAACTGAGGTCACCTTGCTCACGACCGAATACATACATCTCTCCAAATACAGAAGTTATACTGGACAGAGAAAAGACTTCCGTTTCCTGCGGCAAAAGGCCTTGCCATCCATCAGGTACTTTCGCAGTAAATCCTAAACGTGGTGCGAAAATCGTTTCACCGCCCGCATATAAACGGCCTGGTTGAAGGCGAGACTTTTTATTTTGTGCTAAAGATTGTACAGAAAGAATTGTTGCAATAAGAAATAGCAGGGGTTTCCAATTTTTCATTCTTAAATATACGAATGATGTCGTTAAAATCTGAGGTACCGAACGCGTACAAATTAAACCAAAAGGTAATTTTCTTGACGAGTGGCTGGTTTCCGGTGCCGAAACCATCAGCAAGTTAGTTGTCGGTGTCAACAACAAAAATATCCGAGACCGGCTTGAAGCGCCATTGAAAGCGGGTATTAAGATTCACGTTGTTATACCGATCGTTGTATTGCGCAATCGCGGTAAGAAATAATTTACCTTGAAAGATAATAGGAAGGCGAAAGCGAAATTAAAACGAGGAAGAGCCTGTTCTCCTTCCCGCCTATTTACCTTCAATCGGAATCCGCAGATATTCTTTATCCCAGGCTAACTCCATGATTAATCCTGCGGATTCGTTTTCAAAAGATATCGTAAACTGTTCCTTTGCAGTCGGCGCTGATTCAACAGGCACCTCCGCCTTGAGAACGTCCAAGGTAGAATCGGGTTCGTCAAATCCCCACTTTCCTAACTCACTGTTGAGAGAAATTTGCCATGACAATCTGTTCGGAACTGCATACATGCGATAGCTGCCGGCCTTCAAAGGGTTGCCCGCAAAGCTGACGTCTTTGCTAAATGTGATTTCAGTTGCAGCGTTGGCGCCAAGTCTCCAGTACTTGCCGTTTGGAATAAGTGCGCCATCTATTGAATCGCCAAAGATGAGTCGCCCCCTTTTGGAGGGTCGGCAATAGATCACTTTGACGTCCAGTCCTTTGTACTGGTAGGTTACCGTCTGAGAGGGGCTAAGGCTGCGCGAACCGATCACCCGGTAAGCTATGTACGCAGCGATGCCAGCAATTGCAACAAGTGATAGAATAACAATTACTTTTTTCATAGAAGAAGTTGCTAAAAATTTTGCCAATCATGCTCAAAATTGGGTATCGCATAATCGATGCCACTTTTCAAAGAAAATTACTTAGCCGTTGGAGGTGACAAATTGGAATTGAACATATCACGGAAAAGTTTCCATTTGTTGTCTTCCTTTTTCCACACTACAAGATATTTTCCTTGATCTGTCTTTTGTAAACATCATCACTACGCCTTCCTCGGTCAAAAGATCAGCAGTTCCCGCACATTAACTGTATTCAGCTCCACCTTTGCAATTCCCACCCTGAACATAGCACCAAATGTTGGTGCCTGATCCTTCTTTTCTGTAGCAGGTCCGTTTCGGTCATGAGCTTGGCACCCATAGCGTAACAATCTGCCTATCCCATGGAATCAACCAGCGACATGAAATTTTGGTTGGCTTCTTTAATTTTCTTTTTTGCATTGGTCAAATCGAACGCTGCAGCGCTTTCATCTTCGGATTTATTGCAACCGGAGGCAGCAAATAATAAAATTGTGATTGATGCCAGTGACGTCAATTGATTAAGGTATTTAAAGTCAGTTTTCATGGAGTTGATTGTTTTATGTCGTAACACCTGAAGGGATTCAAAACCAAAAAGAGTGAGGAAAACATCAAACGGATTTACAAATCCGTGGTTGGTTAAGATTGAAGCCATTAATCAAATATAATCAGTTTAAAGCATGAATAGTCAACTGGCCAGAGGGAAGAGTTCATTTTTTTGGCTAGCCGATTTATTGTAACTTTCTTCTATACCTAACCACACAGCATATGGATATGAAAAAATTCTTAACCGGCACACTTGTAGGAGGCATCGCCTTCTTTTTTCTAGGCTATCTTTTTTATGGGGTGTTGCTTGCTGGCTTCTTTAGTGAACATTATGGAGCTGAGGCAAGCACTATGAAAGCGATGGAGGAAATTGTGTGGTGGGCGCTTATTTTAGGCAACATAGCATCAGGCGCATTTTTGTCCTACGTTTTTCTAAAATGGGCAAACATCTCATCATTTGGCAGTGGTGCCAGTGGTGGAGCAACTATCGGATTCTTTATAGGTTTGAGTATGGACCTTATTCGTTTCGCAACTGCCGGTACGTTTGACCTGACTGCTTCGCTTGGCGATGTTGTGGTGATGACCGTGATGTACGGAGTAGCGGGTGGAATAATTGGTGCCGTGTTGGGTAGGGGCAATAAAAGCTGAGTTCCGTTTAGTATATCAGTAAAACCCAGGCTTAGCTTGGGTTTTTTTATATTCATTAAATAATCAACCAATTGATCTCTCCTTATGGATTACGTTAAGCTTTATAAAACAAAATCAGGAACGGTCCTTTTTCATCAAAACAGTTTTTATGCCTCATCTTCTTCGTGGGATGTGATGATCAATCGCGACCATCTTTATGAATATCTCCTTCAGGTAATAAATAAATTAAAACCTGATGTTCAGGCGAAGTCTCTCATCGAAAACGAATTGCTGCCACCGATACACAGTCAGGAAGTCTGGGCTGCGGGCGTAACTTATTTTCGGAGTAAAGAAGCAAGGATGGACGAATCAAAAGTTTCAGGAGGCGCCACTTTCTATGATAAAGTGTATGATGCAGAACGTCCAGAGCTTTTTTTCAAGTCTGCACCTCATCGGGTAGTCGGCAGCGGTGACTCTGTTCACATCCGCAAAGACTCTATTTGGAATGTGCCGGAACCTGAGTTGACTTTGTTTATTAACAGTACTGGAGCTATCGAAGGATACACGATAGGCAACGATATGAGTTCGCGGAGCATTGAAGGCGAAAATCCATTATACCTGCCGCAAGCAAAAACCTATTCACAAAGTGCTGCCATCGGCCCATGTTTGTATGTGCCTGCCTCATCAATTTCTCAAGACACAACCATCGCGATGGAAATTGAACGTGCCGGAAAAATCATGTATAAGGATCAGGTTCAAATCAACAAAATGAAACGCAAGCATGATGAGTTAGCATCATGGCTTTTCCGTGAAATCGATTTTCTGTCCGGATGTTATTTAATGACAGGTACTTGCCTTGTTCCGCCCGGCAATTTTACTTTAGCTGCAAAAGACATAGTCAGTATTACTATCGACGAAATTGGAACGTTGACTAATAAGGTTGGAGTAAAAAAATAGTAAATCCTTACCTTTAAACTCTTAATTCAAATTTTATGGCTTCTATCAATTGGCAAAAAGAAATACAGCCCCTAATTAAAAAATACAAAGGCAAAAAACATCCGTTGGATTACAACTCTCCCTATGAGTTATTAGTAATGGTAGTTCTCTCTGCACAAGATTCTGATCGGCATATCAATCAGCTTGCCCCTGATTTCTTCTCCACTTTCCCGAACTTGGCCGCCTTAGCGAAGGCAGACACAGAGTCTATCTTTGCTATCATTTCCAAGGTTCGGAATTTCGGAAACAAAACGAAATGGTTATTGGCGCTTGCCTCTACCATAAAAGAAGACAAAAATATCCCGACCACTCTAGAGGAATTAACTGCCTTACCGGGAATAGGTAGAAAATCTGCTAATGTTATTCTTCGCGAAATGGGCAAGAAGGCAGAAGGGATTATTGTTGATCTTCATGTAGTGAGAGTGGCTCCACGTTTAGGTATTGCTACAGGAACCGATCCCAAAAAATTGGAAAAGCAAATGATGGAAGTGTTAGATCAAAAAGATTGGGGAGAAGTGGGAATGGCGATTTCATTTTTAGGAAGGGAAATATGCCGCCCTACCAATCCCAAATGCAAGGAGTGTGTGATGAATAAAGTTTGTGCGTATTACAAAGAGAATGCCTAACGATATTTGCCAACCAACCTGGATATACTACTCTATTTTGCCATACATCAATTTTTTGATCGATTTGGCCATATTTTTTTTAAGCGGGCTTCGTATAGCACCTTTGCATGTTGAACTAATTTTTCAAAGCGAGGATCACCGCGAAGAAAATCATAGTGTGATCCAATAAATTCCACATAATACGAAGGGCTTTTTTTCGAGATAATCCATTACTTCTTTTTTTCTTCAGGATCAAGTAAATGAATTTGATATCCCGACCTCATATCCATCCCGTCTGGAACGGAATGTTCTCTATCATTCAATATTCCTTATACCAAGTAGTCTTCCAGATCCGTCAGGTCCTGTGAGGGACTCTAGTGTTTGTAGAACTCAACATGTGCTTGTATCCGTCCCGTCTGGGACGGAATGTTCTCTATCATTCGAAGGATTTAAAAATATAGCGCACCTCAAATTGCACTTCAAATTTCTCAAGCAGTTCTCTGTATTCATCCAAAAATGAATGTGTTTTATGATGTTCCTTTTGTTTCATCACATAATTATAAACCTGATTGACTTGACTATGGCCATAAGAAAAAGCACCGTAGCCCTCTTGCCACTGGAACTTTCCCCTTACAAAGCCTCTGTTATTTATCCATTCCGATGATTCGCCTTTTACCCTTGTATCAAATTTGATATTGATTGAGTTGGATGTAACCCGACAAAAACGTGGATATGGTCGGGCATTCCATTAATAGCAATCATTTTGTGTTTATGATTTTTTATAATCCCTGTTATGTATTTAAACAATTCCTCTTCCCATGAAGGTTGAATCAGGCTAATTCTGTTTTGAACCGCAAACACAAATTGGATATGAAGTTGAGTAAAAGTGTTGGCCATTGGATTTTATTTCTTTAAAAACATTCCGCCCCTACAGGGCGGCTCTGAATATTAAATTTTTTCTACAAATATCAAGTCCTAGCGGGACAAAGTCATGTAATCATAAATCAAACAAAAGCATTTTTTTCTCTCTAAGCGGTTTTCTCGGATTGGTCAGGTCCCGTGAGGAACTCAAATGTTTGTAGAAATCAAAGGTACCGTAGTCCATCCCGTCTGGAACGAATGTTTTCTATTATTCAACATTCCTTATACCAAGTAGTCTTCCAGATTCGTCAGGTCCTGTGAGGGACTCTAGTGTTTTTAGAACTCAACATGTGCCTGTATCCGTCCTGTCTGGGACCGAATGTTCTTTATCATTCGATGGATTTAAGAACCGCAAACACAAATTGGTTGTGAAGTTGAGTAAAAGTGTTGGGCATGGGGTTTTTATTTCTTTAAAACATTCCGCCCCTACAGGGCGGCTCTGAATATTAAATTTTTTCTACAAATATCAAGTCCCTAGCAGGACAAAGCCATGTAATCATAAATCAAACAAAAGTATTTTTATCTCGCTGAGCGGTTTTCTCGGATTGGTCAGGTCCCGTGAGGAACTCAAATGTTTGTAGAAATCAATAAGGTACCTGTATCCATCCCGTCTGGAACGGAATGTTCTCTATCATTCAATATTCCTTATACCAGTAGTCTTCTAGATTCGTCAGGTCCCGTGAGGGACTCTAATGTTTGTAGAACTCAACATGTGCCTGTATCCGTCCCGTCTGGGACGGAATGTTCTCTATCATTCAATATTCCTTATACTCAATTTTTTCTGCAGGTATCAAGTCCCTAGCAGGACAAAGTCATGTAATCATAAATCAAACAAAAGTATCTTTATCTCGCTGAGCGGTTTTCTCGGATTGGTCAGGTCCCGTGAGGAACTCAAATGTTTGTAGAAATCAACAAGGTGCTTGTACCCGTCCCGCCTGGGACGGAATTTCCTTTCTGGTTTCTTGTGCTTGCAAAGTCCCGTAGGGGCCCTAATGTTTGTGGAAATCAATGGCGGAACCAAATCGTATGATCATAAATCAAACAACAATGGAAAGAATTGCCCCTCCAACTTTTTTCCATTAGCAATAGCCGGAACACCATCGAGCAATGGAAGATCAGAGTCCGAATAAACACCATCTGTTATTACATTGACCACCGTTGCCCTCCGGGGTTTATCACTTTTGTTCTCGCCCGAGCCATGCAGAGTCAATGGATGATGAAAGTTTCCATGCCCGGCTTGCGTTTCGACAGGTACAGGATGAAATTGTGACTTTTGTTCTTCAGTGAGGAAATCAACAATACCATTAAGGCTTCCTGCTAATTCGGGTTTTTCCAACAACCCCCAACGATGACTACCCGGCACATACTGAACACAACCATTTAAAACTGTGGAGTCATCCAAGCCGCACCAACATGTCAGGTGCGCCATCGGTTTGGTACGCGTCCAATAAGAGTAGTCCTGGTGCCAGGCTACCACGCCACCTTGCCTTGCGGGTTTGCAAAAAAGTTGATCGTGCCAAAACCTCACTGATTTATCTCCCAACAGTTGAGAGGCGGCCATAAGAATCCGTGGGTTCCATAAGATATCATGGAACCCGGTTGATATGCGCCAGGCGCCAAGTGTATGAAACAATATCGTATTGGGGTCTTGCGATTCATTGGAATGAAACTCATAAAACAAATGATGCCACGGATGATTGACATCGGCCACTTCCAATAATTCCTTTCGAAGTATCTCAACCTGCCAGTCGTCCAGCAATTTCACATTTCCAAGGAATCCATTTTGGTGAAATGATTCTACTTGTTCCTGCGTGAGTTTGTACTTCTCCCATTCCGCTTTGGAAGCCGGCCATTGAACGAGGTTGCCGACAGGTGAATGAATAGTGCTATAATCCTTGCCCTTGAGTTTTTCCATTTTGAGTTCAGCTATCCAACACAAGTTAAGCTGCTAAAGTGAAATAACGTACGGAAACGTATTCAATGTGAAAGCCTCAGCTTGCAACCTCAACCTTCACTTTTAGATTCTTGAGCTTTTCGTTTTTAATGCCGGCAAGGGCTTTGTTAACGAGCGAGCGCTTTACTGAAACATACGAAGAGAAGTCGAGGGTGGTGATGAGCCCGATGTCTTCACTTTGCAGCCCTCCTTTTTTGGTGAGCAATCCAACAATGTCGCCCTTGCTTACCTTATCTTTTTTTCCTGCGCTGATATACAGACAAGAAAATAGTGGCGGAAGCGGCTTCTTTAATTTTTTATCAATGAAGATTTCTTCTACCGATTTATCAATGTAGCCTGGCAGAGTTTCATCATTAGCTAAGACCAGGTAGGCTTGCCCTTCAGAATGCCTTCGTGCAGTACGTCCGTTGCGGTGAAGGAATGCATCTTGCTGTGGAGGCAATTGATAATGTACCACGTGTTTTATCTCCGGGATATCAAGACCACGCGAGGCAAGATCAGTGGCGATTAAAATATTGTGCGCCCCTCCTCTGAATTTTATTAAATTCTTCTCGCGATCGATTTGTTCCATGGCACCATGCAAAGTGCCGTGTTCAATTTTATGTTGAGTTAGCAGTGCACTGATTCTTTCCACCGCATCGCGATGATTGCAAAACACCAAACAAACTTCCTGGTTGAAGCCTGCCACCAACCGCATGAGCGTTTCTACTTTGTCTATGCTCGAAGTGTGGATGAGTTTCAACTCCAGTTTAGAATTCTTTTCGTCTTTCAGGTAATTTAATGTTTCCGGTTTAGTGAACGGCAAAAATTCAGGCCACGCATTCAGGCGAGTTGCAGAAGTAAGAATGTGTTGTTGCTTTCCCGTCAAGGCTTTGAAGATCACAATCAATTGTTCATGGAAGCCCATCTGCAGTGATTTGTCAAATTCATCCAGCACTACCATTTTCACCGTACGCGCATCAAATGATTTTCTGAAAATATGATCGGCTAATCGTCCGGGAGTTCCGATGATGACAGCGGGAGCGTCAGCCAAACTGTTTTGCTCAATCTTCATGGAGTGTCCTCCATAGCAGCAACTCACTTTGAAAGATGTTTTCATTAGTTTGAAAACCTGTTCTATCTGTAAAGCCAACTCCCGTGAAGGAACAACGATCAGTGCCTGTACTCCATTCGCATCGATCCGAAGTTTATTAATCAGGGGAATCAGGAAAGCCAGTGTTTTTCCTGAGCCGGTTGGAGCCAACAACATCAGGTTATCCTTAGAACCAGCTTTTTCAATAGTTGCAGCCTGCATTTCATTGAATTCAGGAATGGAAAGGTTTTTTAGAAACTCTGCGTAAGTGGTGTTGGGGTTATTCTGCATCGTGCAAAGGTAGCTTTATCTTTTAGCTATCTGAGGAGGGGAGGATTGGATCCCTCGTTTTTAAACTTTTGCTAACTTTAAACCTATGGAAAACGATGAAATAAAAAGTCTAAAACGCCAACGATCATTCCTGATTGGGATTGCCGCGGTACTGGCATTGGTAACTCTTGTTTCAATGGTTTATGCTTTCGTGCAACAGGGGATTGCAAAGGAGAATAGATTACAGGCAGACGAGTATGCTATAATAGCCCAGAAAAATGCGGAGGAAGCTAACAGGCAGGTGGTGGCTGCGAACAAGGCTCTTGAAGAAGCAAATCGGCAAAAGGAGATCGCCACCCTGCACGCAGCAAGAGCTGAAGAAGCCAACAAAAAAAGGAATAAGTGAACCGCCAATATTCAATCCTTGATACAGCGGACGGAATAGCCTACTCCCTTCGTACAGAAGCTCCTTCGTACCAGTCCGTCTTGATATAGGCTATAGTACCATGCGCTGGTAACACTGGTTTGTGTGGAAGTCCACCAAAAGGCATGAGTTTTAGCGTACCCAAAATAGCCACCTCCATAGCCATTGATGCTTTCGTCACGGTCACCACCAGGCAGTCCGGAAAAGCCACTCGAATTGTTCCCATTTCCACGATGGCTCCACCCGGAAGTGAATTTCAATGTAGTTCCAGCTTTTGTCACACCACCCAAATAGTCAACTAGAGTTTTCCACTCCTTCTCGCTGGGAATGTGCCAGCCTTTTGGCGCAAGCCCGCGAGGGTCATGCACGGCATATCAGTCATATAGTTTGCCATATTTATTTCCAAACACCGTGTCATTGTCGTAATAGCACCAGGCAGGTTGTTGGTTACCAGTTGTCGAATTCCATTCTTGTCTCGTTTTTGCTTCTGGCACCAAGTCACCATTTGCAAAAGTAGTGACATCGAGATTTTTGGTCATCCAAATTTGCTCGCCAATTTTGACTGATGGTATCTTATCATTGGTCTGCGCATCGCATTCAGAGACCAGAGTTATTGTCAGAAGCAAAATGAATGCTAATTGCTGACTCATTTTTAAATTCTGTGATCAAAGAAAAATTTCACCTTACGTCCACCCGATCGTTTTGCTTCCAATTCAGATGGAGAAGAAAAATTAATTTCCGGGATAACTTTTAATTGCGATTGAAAAACGGACTCCAAATTTGATTCAACGTTGCCGGAGTAAGGCTCATTTACAACAATGAATAATTTCAATTCGTCAGTACCTAAAGTCCCGGTATAGGCTTCAATAATATAATCCTGAATATGATCGGTGTTTTGCAGAATTTCAAAAATTCCTTGAGGATATATTGTTGTGCCTTTTAGTTTAATCATTTGTTGCTTTCGTCCTAGAATAGGCCCCATACGCAAGGTAGTTCTTCCACATACACAGGATGCGGTAAAGACCTGTGCGATGTCTCCTGTTTTATAACGAATCAGTGGCATGCCCTCCACTCCAAATGTGGTAATCGTAACTTCACCCGTTTCTCCGTTCTTTACCAGATCATTATTATCATCCAACAATTCAATATGTACTAACTCGGGGTGATGATGTCCGCCTTTTCCATAGCCGCATTCTGTAAAAGCCGTCTGCATTTCAGTGGAGGCATATGTGCTGTAAAGTTGCACATCCCAAGCTTCAGTTATTTTTTTTCCTAATGGATTCAATGTGAAATCAGATGTGCGCAAACTTTCACCGATACATATGATTTTCTTGACCGAGCTATTGTTCAGGTCGATGGCTTGTTGCTTTGCAAACTCAATCAATTTAACAATGAATGAAGGAACTGAAACCAAGACAGTGGATTTGAGGCGTTGGATGGTTTCCAACTGCATGGCTGGTAGCCCGGGGCCAACACGCACTAACCCTGCACCTAATTTCCGAATGCCCTCATAGTAGGCAACCCCTGCCATAAACTGCCGGTCGAGCGTAACCATCAACTGATAAATATCTTCTTGTGTTCCATCTGCACATGCAAATGAAATGTATTCATTGTATGCTAATCTCTTAAGATCATTTTCCGTGAGGCTAATGGTGACCGGCTTCCCTAATGTTCCTGAGGTAGAAGTATATTCAATAATTTTACTCTTTGGAACACACAAAAAATCCCAATTGTAAAGTTGAAGCTGATCTTTTGTTGTAGGAGGTATCATTGACAGGTCCTCCAGTGAACTAATAGAATTGATGTCAACGTGATGAGAAGCAAATAATTTTTTATAAAACGGCGAATTTAGAGACACATAAGATAAGAGCTCTTTCATCCGCTGCTCCTGAAAAATTTTGATCTTCACAGGAGATTGCAATTCTATTTCAGGGATATATTTCATTGTTCTATGATGACAACCGCACAAGCAATATGTTGAAGGTGCGATATAGACAAATGTATTTTATTCCAATTGTTTTCCAGCGATTTTAGTTTAAAGTCTCCCTTCAGATTAATTGAAGGTTTGCCATTGGCATCATTTACAACTTCAACCTCCGATAGTTGATGTCCAAGCATCAGCCCCAAAC
>Ga0207112_1114_pt2 | contig 14984 bp, 12 predicted proteins | sample Alteio_BWMinHeat_72_FD_153549 | JGI IMG/M metagenome (GOLD analysis project Ga0207112, IMG submission 153549) | Enriched cells from forest soil in Barre Woods Harvard Forest LTER site, Petersham, Massachusetts, United States -... | ecosystem: Environmental > Terrestrial > Soil > Temperate forest >...
CAAAAGCACCCCATCGCGAATGTGGCATGCACGAGGTTGCCATCACTCTGCTCGTTAGCGGCTGACGAAAGTGAATCCGCCCTCGCGGTAGTCTCTTTAGGTGAGACGCGAGTAAAGAAAAAGAATCCTACGAATGCGACGGTGATAGCAAGTCCGATGAGAGTAAGAGTCCCCGAAGAAGTCTGTTTCATGTGTCAATCCGAGTTAATTCTTACTCTTAGTACGTAAAAGAGGCGAAAAGGTTTGGTACGACAAAACGCGGTTGTGGATTTTGCAAGTGGATGGATTCCCGCTTTCGCGGGAATGACAACCTCGCAGGTGGGTGCCCGCGAAGCGCAGAATAGCCTATCTTGTTATTGCCACGAAGGCGGGAATCCATTCCTCATCATTCGCGATTTCTGAAGCATAAATCCAATTTTCCGAGAACCTTTTAGGCTCAATCCAGCGTTTTAACCTATTCAACCCTCAATCCCCAGTCGGTTGGATATCGCTGGTTTCCACCATGAGCATTACCGTTTTGATCGGTGCCCTCGGGCGGTGCATTACTCCTTTGGGCATTGTGATTCCCTGGCCCGGGAGGAGCTCGGTTGTTTTGACCTCCTTGGTAATCGGATCCTCGTAATCCATGAGGAGCCTGCCTTCGGTCACATAGAAGAACTCGTCGTCCTTATCATGCTTGTGCCAATGGAATTCGCCCTCGACGATGCCAAGCCTTACCACGCTATCATTAACGCGAGTAAGAGTCCGGTTCGACCACTTCTCAGTTACCTGACCGACGATCTTGGGAACATCGATCAATTCGAGCTGCTCAAACTTCACATCAAGGTCGATATTATAATTCATATGGAAAACTATATTTGCAATGAGCAAAAATACTCTGATTCTGGCAATTAATGGAGTTGTTCATGAAAAAAGTTTTGACACGCGCAAGGCAGGGATTGGCGAAAGGGTGGGTCGACCAAGTCCTTCTCCCACTTTGTGGGAGAAGGATTTAGGAGAAGGGAGCCTGAAGATTATGAATAAAGTTTTCACACACACGAGAGAAATTGCGAAATTTGGCTGGAATCGATAGCAGGAAGGGGGCGCTCATTCATGTTCAATTCACACACCATCTAAACAACTGGATATACATTTTTCCGCCGACCCTGCACAAAACTTCCCGAGTGGCTGTTGGAGCACGCCTGAGAATTTGATTTTTCTTTTATTGACTCACCATCTATGAATTTCCCTGCTGATCTCCGCTACACGAAAGAACACGAATGGATCCGCGTCGAAGGTAAGACCGGCGTGATCGGAATCACCGAATACGCGCAAGGCGAACTGGGCGATGTGATCTTTATTGATGTCAAGCCCGGGGCGACTGTGAGCGCCGGCGACTCGTTTGGCAGCATTGAAGCGGTGAAAACGGTGAGTGATCTTTACGCACCTGTCGCGGGTTCGATCAGGGAAGTGAATCCGGCACTGAACGACAATCCTGATCTCGTCAACAAAGACCCCTACGGCGAAGGCTGGCTGGTGAAAATGGAGTTGAAAGATCCAAGTGAAGTCTCGAAGCTCCTTTCGGCAGAGGACTACAAAAAGCTCGTAGGCCAGTAAGAGGGCCCTGGTCATTGGTGCGGCTCCCCCGCCAGGATTCATGGAGCTTTAAGTCGGGCTTTGCGTTAGAGAGTGGTCCCCACGTGCAGGGTTGTTTGTACAAAAATTTGCTCGAGCTCTACACTTAGCCGTATTTGAATATGCGTTTGTTCAGCCTCGCTGCCCGATCTGCCGCTTTCAGTTTCTCTGTTTGCCTGCTTTGCGCAAACACTTCTGAAGCGCAAGTTCAAACTCGAACTCCCCTTCGGCCGGCCGCGCCAACCGCAATTGCTAACCCTCCTAGCTTCCGCGGAGCATCGGGCAATACCGCCAGGAAGAACCAGACGCTGAGCGTCTACAGCCATGGCGACCCGACTGCAGAAGAGCAGCAAGTGCTCGAGATGATCAATCGCGCACGCATGGACCCAACGGCAGAAGGCAATAGACTCTATTCGACGAACGATCCTGATGTCAAACTTGCCTATGCTCAATATGGAACGCCGACCCCCGCAGAAGTGAAAGCGGATTTTGTGACCTATAAAGCAAAGCCACCGCTGGCCTTTAATGCAAAGCTCATCGCTGCCGCTCGTGGTCATAGTCAGGACATGCTTGATCATGATTACCAGTCTCACACTGGCAGTGATGGCTCACTCTTTGGTGATCGTTTGGTCGCTGCGGGCTATGTAGCTACAGGATGGAGCGGCGAAAATATTTTCGCGTATGGCAAAAGCATGTGGGATATTCATGCGACCTTTGAGATCGACTTCGGGAATCCAGGTCTGGGCCATCGACTGAACATTATGAACTTCAACGATACGATCTTCTTTCGAGAGGTTGGCCTCGGGATCATTCACGGCGGCGCTGGCTCGCCGGATGTTGGTCCGATCATCACGACGGAAGATTTTGGAGATAGAGGTACGACGTTCATTCTTGGCGTGGTTTATGATGACAAGAACAAGAACGGCTTCTACGATCCAGGCGAAGGGCTCTCTGGTGTAACCATCAGGCCTTCCTCAGGTTCGTATACAGCAGTTACGTCAACATCCGGTGGATACGCAATTCCGTACAGCGGTAGCGGGACGGTAACCGTCACAGCTTCAGGTGGTGCACTTACAACCAGCGTGACGCACAGCGTGACGTTTAGTGGCGAGAATGTCAAAGTAGATTTCCAACCCGACAAGAGCGGACTGCCTGGGATCGTATCGCTAGTGCTTCCTTTGGCGGATACATTGATCCATCGTGATACGGCTCTGTTCCAGTGGAATAAAGTGACGGGAGCAACAAAGTATCACCTTCAGGTTGCGACGGATTCGTTGATGAAGACGCTGATTGTCAATGATTCGTCGATCACGGATACATTCAAAGTCTATCCAGGACTGAACGATAGTGGAGTCTACTTCTGGCGAGTCGCTGCGAAGAATGCAAAAGGCGCAGGGGACTATTCGATGATCCAGAAGTTCGATGTATCACTTCCTCCTGGCCAGACCGTTCTCGTTGCCCCGAGCAATGGCATCACCATCAAAATACCCGATATCACCTTCATGTGGCGAAGCGCCTCGCCGAGGGTATCGACATACAGGTTTCTGCTCTCAACTCAACAAACGATGATCAATCCGATCATTAACGATTCGACCATTGCTGATACTTTCAGGGTTGTGCATACGGCGGATCTTCCAGTTGGTCACACATACTATTGGACTGTTCAATCTCAAAATGAGTCCGGATGGAGTGGATTGGCTAGTGTCCGAAACTTCAAGATAGATGCTTCATCTGTTGCGATGACGGGACCACTCGCTGGAGCTTTCAGCGTGGTGCAGCCAAATCCGATGACAAGCGAGACTCACATCCGATTCACTCTTGATCGAACGGAGAATATATCGCTCAAGATATTCAACCTTCTTGGTGCATGTGTTTCAACGATCACCGATGCGAGACTTAAGCAAGATAAGTATGATCTACGCTGGACTGGGACTGGGCTGACCTCTGGAGTCTATCTCTATCAACTTCGAGTCGGAGATCGAGTCGACGTTGGTCGTATCGTGCTCGCTCGGTAACCGAACCTGTGCTTTGCGACGTCCCTCGATCTGCTGAGATCGAGGGAAATCAGTAGTTTTCTTACGGATTCTCTCTGCCCTGAAGCGTGTTGAGTGACCCTTCACAACTTGCGCAGCACCATTATTCTTTGCCCACGGCCTTATGGCTCATACCGGTGATTCCATTCTTATTCTCGATTTCGGTTCGCAGTACACGCAACTGATCGCTCGTCGCGTGCGTGAGATCGGTGTCTATGCAGAGATTCTTCCTGGCAATGCGGGTCTGAGAGAGATAAAGGAATTCGATCCGACCGCCATCATTTTATCTGGCAGTCCCTATAGCGTCTATGCCGCAGATGCCCCGCAGCCACCTTTGGAGGTTTACTCAATGGGCAAACCGATACTAGGTATCTGCTACGGCATTCAGATGCTCGCGTATAAGATGGGTGGTGAGGTCGAGAAGAGTGACAAGCGAGAGTTCGGTCGTGCCGAGATCGAAGTGCTTGACTTCAAATCAAAGCTGTTCAAAGATATTCCGCAGCATAGTCCTGTCTGGATGTCGCATGGCGATTCGCTGAAGAAGCTGCCAAAAGGATTTCATCTGACCGCTCGCAGTGCAAACGCTCCGATCTGCGGCATTGAAAACGAAGAGCTGAAGATCTACGGGATTCAATTTCATCCCGAGGTCGTCCACACGGAGAGCGGCAAACAGATACTCTCAAATTTTGTCTTCGACATTGCGCATGCTCGAGCAAGTTGGAATCCCAGCGACTTCATCGAAGCGACCGTTGCTGAGATCAAAGAAAAAGTCGGAAAGAAGACGGTGATCTGCGCGCTTTCAGGCGGCGTTGATTCTGCGGTTGCAGCCGTGCTTGTACATCGCGCCGTGGGTGCGCAACTTAAGTGTATTCATATTGATAACGGCCTAATGCGTCGCGGCGAATCAGCAGAGGTAGTCCATACGTTTCGCGATCACTTCGGTATCGATCTCGATTTCCGAGATGCATCAGAGCTGTTTCTGACGAGACTTGCAGGCATTACAGAGCCGGAAACGAAGCGCAAGATCATCGGCAAAGCGTTCATTGATGTGCTCGCGGAGGAGGCGCAGAAATTTTCAGGAGCGACGTTCCTGGTGCAAGGGACGATTTATCCAGATGTCATCGAATCGCTTTCGTTCAAAGGTCCGTCGGCTACGATCAAGTCGCATCACAATGTTGGTGGATTACCTGAGATCATGGATCTCAAATTGATCGAGCCGCTGCGCGAACTGTTCAAGGATGAAGTTCGCAACGTTGGCCGCGCGTTGGGGATACCAGAGCACTTCATCGATCGCCATCCATTCCCAGGACCAGGACTTTCGATCAGAGTGATTGGCGAGATCACAAAGCCCAAGCTCGAACTACTTCGCTCAGCCGATGCGATCTTTATCGAGGAGCTGAGGAATTCTGGTCTCTATCACAGCACCTGGCAGGCGTTCGCTGTTGTGCTACCTGTGCAGACAGTCGGAGTCATGGGCGATGAGCGGACGTATGAGAACGTCGTCGCTCTTCGTGCGGTCACCAGCGTTGATGGCATGACAGCTGATTGGGCTCGACTGCCACATGATTTTCTTGCCAAGGTTTCGAATCGTATCGCGAATGAAGTGCGCGGCCTGAGTCGAGTGGTCTACGACATTAGCTCCAAGCCGCCTGCGACGATCGAGTGGGAGTGAATTTGAAGCTGCGCCCATAAAAAATCCTTCACGGTCCGCGAAGGGTTTTTCAAACGCTAAACATTGATCACTCTACTTCGCCTTGTCTTCAATAATGATGAACTCAATGCGACGATTCTTTGCGCGGCCATCTGTCGTTGAGTTTGGCGCGATCGGATAATCCTGTCCATAGCCGCGAACTTCAAGACGCTGTGCGCTGATACCATGCTGAATCAGCCAATCACGAACGGCGCTTGCGCGTTCGAGTGATAGACGCTTGTTCTTCGTGCTGTCACCCTGATTATCCGTGTGTCCATTGATCGAAACACGCACAGATGGGAACGCACGAAGAATGCTATCAGCCTGATGCAGCAGTGGCTCAGAAGCTGGCAGGATAGTGGACTTGGCTGTTTCGAACTCAATACCACTGATGAATAACTGCTGACCAAGCTTCGGCTTCGGCGGACAGCCATGATTCTCTACTGTACCCGGCGTAAGCGGACACTCATCGAGATTATCCGGCACTCCGTCACCATCTGTGTCGGCTTTCAGCGGATCGGTGCCAAGCGTGTTGACCTCATAGCCATCAGGAAGTGTATCGCCGTCCGTATCAGCAAGCAGCGGATTCGTATGGTACTGCAATACTTCTTCACCGTCTGTGAGACCATCGCCATCGGTATCGGCCTTCAGCGGATCGGTATGGTATTTTAGGATTTCTTCACCATCCGTAAGGCCATCACCATCCGTATCCTTTTTGAGTGGATCGGTATGGTATTTCAAGATCTCATCTCCATCACTCAGGCCATCACCATCGGTATCAGCAAGGCGTGGGGAAGTATGATACTTATGCACCTCATCGCCATCCGAAAGTCCATCACCATCTGTATCCGCATTTAGTGGGTTGGTCTTGTAGATATTGATCTCATCACCATCGGAAAGTCCATCGCCATCTGTATCCTTGTTGAATGGATCAGTATGGTAAATAAGGATTTCGTCCATATCGGAGATGCCGTCTCCATCACTATCCAGTGCTGAATTGAGAATTGCGTCTCCGTACTCATAGAAGCCATCTTCTTCTTTGTTGCCGAACGCATAGCGCAAAGCAAGATATGCCTCTGGCCTATGCGGTCCGCGCGTGCTACGCGGGAAAAGATGCTCGAGATGGATGATGCCGGTCTCGATGTCGATACGTTTCAGATTGCGAAGTGCGAAACACAGATCGACGTCCTGGCCGGCAATGTCAAGCTCAGCGATCAGATTTCGAACTCGATACCGCGCCGCGACAAGCGGATTAACGCCTGAAAATCCGGACTCAGTGAAGATGTTATAATTAGAGAAGAAATTTAGATGTCGAGAAATAGGTCCCGAGCCCGCATATTTATTGTCTCCCAGACCAACCGCTAGACTGAATCCATCACGGGTTGAATACCGCACTTCGTTGAGGTCAGTTCGCAACCCATTCTCACCGATCGAAATGGTATTGCCTTCACCGAGCGCCTCTTGATAAAGCTTTGTGTACTCCGAACTATCAAGCTTGCTTCCGAACCAATACGAAACAAGAAATGAGATGGAGTTCTTATCTGGGTAGAGGCTCTTATCGCTTTGCCCATCACCCAAGAACTCATTGGCTGTTTTTGTCCCAAAAAGATTTTCGCCGCGCAATGAAAGAGCCCACCGGCTCGAGTCTCCGCCGATCCAGTTGTTGCCAATCTTAAAGATTGGATTCCAAAAAAGGAACGGTAGCATCGAAGGAAACTTGTAGATATTAAGTCCTACTCGAAACTGAGCATACTCAAAAGCTAGCTGCTGATTAAAGTTAATGATCTTCTGCGTCGTTGCGACGGATCCGTGAACACCCTCATCCCATTGGGAATTCGGTGGAGTTGAAGCGCTCAGTGAAACAAGGAATCGGAAGTCAGTAAAGCGCTCAAAAGGCGAGCGCAACACCATGAACTGTCCGCGCGCGTTCTGCGCGGAAAATACAACAAGAGCAAGAATAACAAAATACAGAGCCCGAAGGCCTAGATTCTTCATGTTTCGATCTTCTCACAGAGCGCATCGCTCCCTAATCGACGCGGCTGTTCATCCTAATCACAGGTGTGGGTTCTTAGGAATATGGCTTGTCTCTGGGCAGTATTTAGGAGAAAAGCCACACAAATCTAATGAAAAAGTGGCCAAAACCACCCAAAAATCTTTCAAAGCCAGAATCTTAGTCCTTGAGAAGAGCAAATGTGGCGAAATATGGGCAAAAAGACCAGCATAGCAAGATAGATAAGTTTATGGATCGCGCAAAAACTAACCCAGAATTGATAATCTCAAATGGAGAAGTGCTGAATGGAGTTGCACTACCGGCCAGTTGGGTAAGACAGAGTCATCCTAAACGTCGAACTTTTTGAATGGACACTCCCTTTTTGTGGTGCATTAGCCATACATCGACATTACACTCAGATACTCATGACCCGTTCAACTCAGTTTGCTCTTTTCTTTGCAGTTCTCACCTTTGTCCCTCTGGTTGCAAATGCCCAGAATTCTGTGAAAACCGATACTGTGAAAATCCAGGAGAAGCTCAACTTCACACTAACGGACGTTAAGGGCAACGATGTGAAGTTCAGTGACTATCTTGGCAGAGGGCCGCTCCTCGTAAACTTCTGGGCGCTCTGGTGCGAGCCATGTAAGCAGGAGATGAAGGCCTTCAAGGCGTTGACCGATAAGTTTAAGTCGCAGGGCGTCGCTATGGTTGCGATCAATACCGATCAGGTACGCTCGCTCGCAAAGGTTCGTGCCTATGTTACGACGCAAAAGATCGACTTTCCAATTCTTACGGATCCCGATGGTTCGGTTGCGCGTGATATCTTTTCGATGGAGTCGCTTCCATATTCGCTGATCCTCATGCCTGACGGCACTGTGTACAAGAGGCACATTGGCTACACAGCAGGCGATGAGCAGACGACCGAGAAAGAAATCACCGAATTAGTCGATCAACTCTCGCACAAGAAATAACCTCCGTCAAGGCTAGGGCGTAGATAGGAGTTATTTTTGGATACCGCAACACGTACTTCGGAGCATCCAACCAGAACTCAGTGCAACGACTCTTCACCTTTAGCAAGTTTTCCCTCGCCCTATCTATTCTATTTATAACGATCAAAGCCAACGCTCAGGGCGGCGAAGGTATCAGTGCCGCTGGCTCCAATCTCTTGCGTGTCGGTGCAGGCACTACCGAGAACTCCGGCGGCGAACCAGTGATGAAGCGTTACCTCGAAGAGATCGCGAACGCACGTCTTTTCTTCAAAGATATTTCGATCGGACTCCGATATGAGATGGATGATCCGAGCGAGGTCGGTCGGTCGTTCCAGGGAATTCGACGTCGCTGGATCACCTATCGCAAGGATAAACTCGAAGTGCAGGGAGGTGATGTGACTGCGCTGTACGGCCGTGGTCTGTCCGTCAATCTTTTTGAATCACGCCCGCTCAATTTCGATAGCTGGCTCGACGGCGCATCCGCGGGATATGAATACGTTTGGTCAAAACAAGCATCCGATCTGCAGCCTTCGATCGGGGTGCATGGCGTTGCAGGCAAGCTTGATTTCATTCAAGTGCAGCCTACCACGCAGCCCGATATGCACGTCTCCGCAAGGTCGATCAATGGTGAGTTTGGCATCTTAAAGAAGCAGGTCATCCTTGGGACCTCGTTCGTGCAAGCCTTCACCAGTACGCTAACGACAAAAGTATCCGAGCGTCAAGTCAATCAACCTGAATATTACGTCAGCCTTCATGCTGGTGAGTTTGATTTCTTCGCGCAATATGCTGAGAACCATGAGATACTTAGTCAGAAATTGGGAAAGCCAGATAGCGCTACGAATAGTGGTTCGGCAGCTTACGGTGCGGTCTCTTACGCGAATCCATCATTTGGGTTGACGATCGAATATAAAAATTATCAATACTATCCTCACCCTGATAACGGTCCATATGCAGTGTACTTCGGTAAGCTGCCAATTTCAAACCCTCCGGAGGTTTACAAAGAGTTTACGTACACGTCGATCACTCGCACAACACATGCGGTGAACTTCAACGATGAAGTTGGATTTCAAGCAGAGGCAAATATTACTGCGATCCCAAATGTGACAATTACACTTAACGGGGCTGCATCGAGCAGGCACAAGGCATACGGCGATCAGCTTGACACAGTGAATTTCGCGTCGTTGGAAAAAGGGTCTACCTCGATCTTCCCCAAACTAAACGACCTATCATTTTATCCATTTTGGGAAGGATTCGCGGAAGTTGAGTATGATTTTGGTGGACTGGATTTTATGAAGTTCTTCTGGCATCGGCGTGGTGATGTTATCAGTTATTCAGGAGGGGATCCATTGCTCGCAGATCGCAGACGCTCGACCACGATCGGAGCAAAAGTCCAGTACGAGACGACACCAAGTCAAAGCCTTTTGGCCATCTTTGAGCATCAATGGATGACAGACTATGCTCGAACAATTGACGACAAGAGCTTCCTGAACGAACTGCTTACATTACAATACTCATTCGACCCACTGATCACCTTCGGCGGAGTGTTTGATTTTTCCACGGAGTATGAAGAGTCAAGACACATCTGGCCGCAGGCTTTTGTCTCTGTGAGAATCGGTGACAGCCATACGCTCATCACGTCCTACGGCGCGGAGCGCGGGGGACTCAATTGCACCGGTGGCATCTGCCGTATCGTACCTCCTTTTAATGGCTTGAGAATGAGTCTGACCAGTCAATTGTAGGATTTCCGGCATACGGAAATGATCTACGAGGAATTTGAAAGTCAAAGGGCTCGTTATTTCGGACGTCAAATCGATACCAAAGCACTAATGAAGACCTATCTCCTCGTTCTCTCCGCTCTCATATTCGGATTTACAAATTCCCTTCGGGCACAGCCAGCTCCCATATTGGTTGAGTCCTTCACGAACACCGGTTGCGGGCCATGCAAGATTCCGGATCAGTCTCTTGAGCAATACGTCAATTCTCACCAGAACGTTATTGTGATGAACGTGCACACGAATAACCCAGGTAAGAACGATCCCTTCTATCTCGCAAGTCAACCTTCAGCGTATTATCGATTCTACAAGTTTTGGAATCCACAAGGCAATCCGTGGGCTTCGGTCAACGGCATTGCCTCTTCCACCGATTGGGGGACGTGGCATTCGCAGATAACGAGCTCTGACACCGCATATTCAGTGCATATTGCTTTTTTGTCCGGAAAATTCATCAATGGCAAGAGCAACCTCACTATAAGGCTTTCTGGAGATTCGCCTCAAAGCGTCAGATTGAATGTGGCTTTGCTCGAATCTGGCATAAAATATAATAACACGCAAGCATTTGGTAATCCTGCTGGAGGTGAGTGGAACAATATATTACGCACCATTCTGCCGACTCCTCAAGGAACGCCAGCATTCATGTTCTCCGGGTCGAAGGAGTTCACCGTCGCGATTGACACGAACGGCACGGGCTGGAATATTCTAAACATGCAGGCAGTCGCATTCGTCGAGCACTATACTCAAGACAGCGCGACAGAGGCGAAAGTTGTAGGATTGAACTCGTTCGATCTTGCATTCAGCGCTGTTTCTCCTACTCACGGCATCCAAGCTTCGAGCGTGAGCACAGCGATCCCAAATCCGTTCTCTTCTTCGACCAGTCTTCCGATCGAACTAAAAAATCCGAGCAAGATCACGGTCACGATCGTAAATGAGCTTGGCGCAGAAACAACATTGATCCGCGACCGAGAAGCGAATGCCGGCACAACTTCGCTGCCGTTGGATCTTCATGGATTCCCGACCGGGATGTATCAGGCGCGAGTGTTTGTCAATGGAGTGTTCGTGGGGTCTCAGAAGCTGGTGAGAATTTCTGAGTAGCGCAGAGCAATCGAAGAACTCGCTTATCTCACAACATCGAACTTCTGGCTCTGCGATTCGCCCAATTGGCTGATTCGTGCGATGTAGGTGCCGGTCGCGAGTGTCGTGATATCGATCTGCTCGTCAGCATTTGGAGTTGTGGCGTTCAGCGATTTCGTCATCACGCGGACCCCTCGAATGTCGTAGATTGTGAGATTGGCTGGGGAGAGATCGTCAAGTTGATAATTAATATTCAACGCACCTGACACTTGACTAACCGAGAAGTGAAGGTGACTCGAGATTTTCCGCACGAGGACCTCATTTGTCGTCTCATCGATCACGCTTGCGAAGACGTCACCGTCAAGAGATCCATTTCGAGTCTCAGTCCAGGCCGCAGCGAATTTGCCGTGGTCGGCGTCGCTTCCTGCGTAATCCCCGATAAATGTCGGATAGCCGAAGCCGGAGCAATATCGCGGATCAAATGAATAATTCGAGAGCGGCTTCTCGCCGAATGATCCATTCTCGTGCAGTTCTGCATAGAACGGCCATGTGAGCAAATTATTCTTGTCGAGTTCGGATGAGTAATAGAACATACTCATCTTGTTCTTCGATTGATCGTATGCAACCCAGGGATAGAATCGATCGAAGTGCAATGAGTTGTCATTACCACCTAGTGCAAGTGCCGATTCCCATGTAACTCCCCGATCATCCGAGAATGTTCGATAAAGCACTGCAGAAGAATCCCCATTTGACCACCTGCGCCAACTTCCATAGACCATGTAGATCCGATTCCTGGAGAGATCTACCTGAAATGTTGTATAAGGGAATGCTCGTGGACCGCTAATGCCTTTAAGCTCACAAGCCCAATTGACACCACGGCGAGGGTATTCAATGTAACCTGCGAATTGATGCACTGTGAACGTCGTCCCCCCATCAATAGAAGAGGCGAGGTAATGCCGCGGCGCGGCTGCGGTGTCGTACATCGAGCTGAAGCTCACGTACACCTCGCCGTATGTGCCAGTGCGCACGTGAGAATAATGGGCGAATGAATCAAACACGTTTGTTGGCTTCGACCACGTCTCGCCGTGATCGTCGCTCGATGATAGCACGATCTTCGCACTTTCGTTCGTCGGTGAGAACTGTGTGAACACAACGTATAGCCGACCAAAGTGCGGGCTCTCTGGTGCATTATCAACTGTCATCGCTTCCTTGTCAGCGGAGCCAGGGGTAGGGTAGTTCGGGACGGGATTGCAATATGACCAATTGAGTCCGTCGGTCGTCTTTGCAATCAAGACGGGTAAGCCCGGTGCGCCTACAAGGAATCCATAATAGATCGTCCCATCGGTTGCAGCAGCGATTTCTGGATCTCCCAGAGCGTTGCCGTTTACCGGCATTGACGGCAGCCTACGCGTTTGCCAAGTGTTACCAGCATCTGTTGTGACGTAGTACGGCATGTGCAACTCATACATCTTGTCATCCTGTGCGGCAACGACAACAATGTTGTAATTTGTCCGGCTGATCGCCACCGCAGTTTCATTCTGACCAAGATCCGCGTTCGAGATATCAAGCGTTGTATCCTTCGCAAGGATCCAATCAGTGTGCTTTGAAACGCTTTGCGCCGTTTCATGATCGAGCAGCATCAATTTCTCTTGAACCTGAGCGTCGATAAAATGCTCGAATGCGTCGCTGCGCTTCAGAAGCCAAGCACCATTTGCATACTTCGAGATTTCCTCATATCTGATCGAGTCGATGATCGAACTCGGGGAAATAGATTGCGCTTGCGAATTTTTTGGAAGAAGAATCAGAACAATTGCAGGCAGCAAGTACGCCGTCCGAAAGGAGAAAAGGAGGGAGTTACTCTGAAACATCGAAAGATTTACGCAGTAGGATTTCCTCGGAAAGTCTTCATATCAATGGAAACACAGTCAGAATGTGGGAGTTGCAGTTTGCGGCCAACTTTGCGATCAACGTAACATCAGCCCCCGCCTTGTGTTATTCTTTTGTCAGTTTAACAAGCGATCAATGAGCATTCGTAGTGCTATCGTCATTCTGCTGCTCCAATCTCTCACATCCCCTCTTTTCGCTCAATCTTATGTCTTCGCAACTCATGCCGGTGGCCCTGGCAATGACTACGGTACGCGAGTCGCCGTTGATAAGGAAGACAACATCTACGTCTTCGGCGAATTCTTCGGCGATGCGACGTTTGATTCAATAACGCTGCATGGCGCTGGAACGTGGAATGTATTCGTCGCGAAGTACGACCCGCACGGCCACGTCGTTTGGGCTAGGATGGCTGGGGCCGCGAACGGTGCGCAGTCCGATATTCTTGCAAATGGACTTGCGGTAGATGCGGCAGGCAATCTCTTTATCACTGGATGGTTCATGTCAGCAGCCAGGTTTGGGGATTCAACTTACCAGTGTAAGGGGTCAACCGACATTTATCTCGCGAAGCTCAATAATACGGGGCATTTGCTATGGATGCGGCAAGCAGGTGGCGTCGGTCAAGGAACATACGGACAGGATGTTGCTGCAGGTCTTGCGCTCGACGCCGAGGGCAGTTGTTATATCGTTGGTAGCTACAATACCGACGCGAAGTTTGGGGACATCTCACTATCGAGCCCGAATATTAATGAAGTATTCGTTGCCAAGTATGACAGCACAGGCCAGGCACTATGGGCCACTTCAGGTGGCGCTTACAGCAGCTCGCATCTGGGAATGGGAATCGCAGTCGATGGGTCCGGCAATAGCTTTATCACGGGATCGTTCTTTAATAAGCTGAGTCTCGGTGCTGATACGCTCGATGCCATCGATGCAGAGAAGAAGATGTTCGCCGCAAAGCTTGACCCGAAGGGCGTGTTTGTTTGGGCAAAAAAGGTTGGGACAGGTGGGTACTACGGTACATCTGAGCACATTGCAGTCGACAACAAGGGCAATATCTTTCTCGCAGGATATTTCCGATCGTCGATTCAAATTGGCGGAAATGACTTCAGCTATGATTTCGGGTACCACTACGCAACGCTCATCACGAAATATGATACTGCCGGTACTGTCAAATGGGTGCGAAGAACGGAAGGAGCCAATCACCAGGCGACGTCCAAGCAGCTCGCAGTTGATGATCAGGACAATGTCTATATAACAGGAGCGCTCTCGAACGCAACGAGTTTTGGCTCGATCACAACTCCGACGGCGAATTCACAATCCGTTGCATTCATTTCCAAACTTGACTCTTCCGGGACTTTTGAATTTGTGAAGACGATTGCCGCGCAAGGAATGGCTGGTGGCAGAGGCATCGCAATCATGCATTCCGGTGATTGTGTTGCGGTAGGTTCGTTCGATACTGCAGCGACACTCGATTCGTTGCATCTTAAGAGTGCCGGCAAGTCAGACATTTACCTAGTCAGGCTGAAGGGTGCGTCAGGAATTCCGGTCGAGAAGGGCGTCGAGTGGCAGCAATCGATCTATCCAAATCCGGTCAGGCAAATTCTTAGATTTGGTCCGGCTATCTATCGAGGGGAAATCGCAATCGTCGATTTGTCCGGTTCGACGATGCTACTAACCACTTCGAGAGGTCCCATCGATGTGAGCGGCTTGCCGCCAGGCACCTATTTTCTAAATTCGCCCAACAAGACAAGCAAATTTGTAAAGCTTGGTCGATAGACCACCTCAGGGCATAATCAACATTTTTACCGAACTAATTTGCCATCGGTTGCGTTTTGATTTAATGACGCGAAATCCAAGCCCATGTTGGTTGATCTCAGGTCTAACTCAAGCAGAAAACGTGAGGTCGAATTATGAATAAAGTCTTGACACACCCGAATCGGA
>Ga0207112_1172_pt1 | contig 14953 bp, 13 predicted proteins | sample Alteio_BWMinHeat_72_FD_153549 | JGI IMG/M metagenome (GOLD analysis project Ga0207112, IMG submission 153549) | Enriched cells from forest soil in Barre Woods Harvard Forest LTER site, Petersham, Massachusetts, United States -... | ecosystem: Environmental > Terrestrial > Soil > Temperate forest >...
CGAAACTGACTGACGGAGATGCGAGTGAAACTCCCCACCCAAAACCTGGAATATGGCGTTAACATGGAGGTCCATTTCGGAGTAAACAGGCCACCAGACTGGTGCTTCATGAAACTTACCGACGCTATTGAGTCGCTCCTAAAGACCAAGGTTGATGACAGGGTTCTGTTTGTTACTCCCGATCAGTCTGTTTATGAAGCAATCGTTCAGATGGCGGAAGAGGGCGTTGGCGCATTGATGGTTATATCGGAAAACCGCCTGGTGGGTGTCGTGTCGGAACGTGATTATGCACGCAAAGTAATTCTCAAGGGCCGTTCCTCGAAGGTCACCAAAGTCCGCGAGATCATGACGAGCCCGGTTGTATTCGTGACTCGGCGGAATACCGTGGACGAATGCATGGTCATCATGACCACGCATCATTTTCGCCATCTTCCCGTGGTCGAGGGCAACTCTGTAGTAGGGGTGGTTTCTATTGGCGATCTGGTGAAGTGGATTATCTCGGGACAGGCACAGACAATTAAGGAACTGGAAGGTTATATTACTGGAAAATATCCTGGCTAAGGCCCGTGCATTGCTGCCCGACAAGTGCTGTACGGCAATTATATGGATTGGCAGGGTGCTTATTTACTGAACAGTAACTCACAAGGTACCCGATTGCCTGCACCACTGATTGGCTGTGTTGTTGGTTCGTGGTAGTGCGCGGCGGATATAGGTTAAGACGTGAACCAAGAGGCCAATAAGGCTCAACATAAGCCGGTTTTGAACCTGCAAAGCTTCCAGCGACTTCTGGCCGCCGCGTACATGCTACAGGTGCACAATAATCGTCAGACCTCGATCCGGTCAGTCCAACACGTGGACACGAGGCTCGCAAGTTGTTTAGCAGCCGAGATCGTTGTCCAAAAACAAACTCCAGCTGTGATGATTCGAGAGCAAAAGCTTCGGGCAGGTCAACGTGATGCTGGCAACGAGATGGCAAAACAACATCCTTATCCGGCCACGCTGGTACCCTTCGTTCGAGCTACCATTGCGCACAGAATGAATGTTGGGTTGAGGAGGCCGATGTCTTGGAGGACGGTGGAAGCGCTCGCAATAGCCATCGTCTTTTTCATGATAATGGGCTTGTCGATTCATGACCTCTCAGCGGTTCCCGGCCGTACATCGGTGGCGTCGGGAACGCTAGACGGACAATATGTCCTTCAACTCACGAGGCCAACGGAAAAGGTCGTGGCATCGAGTCAGCCTGTCGTGACTCGAGACCCTCGCCAATCGCTAGGTGAAAGTGAAGCCGATATCGTCGCTGAGGACATCGTTATCCGTCACCAAAAACGCGATGTCGATCTCCCGAGTAAGCCTAGCGCTCGGTCACCTTTCGGCCGGGATGCAGATATTTTCGCCGCCGAGACCGTGGTCCAATACGGTTACGATGTGAAGGTGTGGTCAAGAAAGCCTGAGAGAGCCACCCTCAATCGTCTTGGCATTGAGCCTCGAAGATAGAGATAGAAGAAGCGTCGCTATGCGGAAGGGGTAGCACCGGGATAAAACAAAAATGCCCGAAATCCCTGCGGATAACGGGCATGCTCCGTTAGTTACTTAGACTGCCTGAACGTTTTCAGCCTGCCAGCCCTTTGGCCCCTTGGTCACGTCGAACTGCACGGCTTGCCCTTCTTGCAGGCTGCGAAAGCCGCCTGCCTGAATAGCGGAGAAATGCACGAAGACATCCTCGCCAGTTTGACGGCTGATAAAACCGTACCCTTTGGCGTCGTTAAACCACTTTACTGTTCCTTGTTCCATTGATATTCCTATTTTCTATTTTGTGAATTTCGGCTGAGAAGAATCGCTGCCGGTGAGTAGGAGCGACGCTGGTTGGCGGTACCGACTTCAACTGCGGATGAAATCAACTTAGCTGATAGTGGTTGGATGTCCGGTACCGGGAAACGACTCAAATCTTTCAAAGCCTATCGCTTCCGCGATACTTTGCCCGGAAATGGCAGAGAAGGCGCAAGCGTGACCGAACTTAGTCACGTTTTCGAACACGTGACCCTGAAGGGAAACCGCCCGCAGTCAACTGATACTGTTTTCGATCACTTCCCTGCCCGCCCGGGTGGCGAAACTGGCAGACGCACGGGACTTAAATTCTTTTTTCTCCGATGCACTCAAACGCACTAGAGTGCACGGTGATGCGATGCGCTTTGTTTACCCCGGGTTGAGGGTCCACGCGATGCAGGAAGACGCAGGGATGCGCAGCGTGTCTCAATCTCAAGTGACACCAGACCCAACCGCGATCCGAGCCAACTGAAGTGAACTTTCATCGAGAGAGCACAGGACTCTTGCCCTAAGCGGCCTGCTTACGGGGGTGAAGGTCACTTGAACAGCAATTTGCCGCTTCATGCCGCTGAAGCGGTAGGGGGTAGTGGGTTCGAATCCCACTCTCTCCGCCATATTTTTCAACAACTTGCAAGCGCTGCAATCAGTTTGCAATCACTTGCTTTGCTTTCATCACTTTACCAGAGGCTCAATTTAGTTGGGCGCTGAGCCTCGATTAAGAACCAACGCCACGACTTTTGAGTGCGCCCGCTCCATCTCGTCAGTTACCACATCGCCGTAAATGTTTATCGTGGTGCGGATGTCGGAATGCCGCATCAACTTCTGCTATACGGCAATCGCAGTCCCAACCGCGTCCAACCAGGAACGATAACTGTGGCGGAGTGAATGCGTGCCCAGGTTGCCGATCCCGGAGTTGGCAGCTGCCTTCTGGAACGCTAGCCAAACCCAGGGATACGAGACCGGAAAGCCCAAGTAATCTCTATGAAGCAGGTTTTAGAGACAACGCCCGATGGTAGCATTAGGCGCTATTCATAGCGTAGTGCGGCCATTGGATCAACCCGCATCGCCCTTCGCGCCGGGATGAAACTTGCAAGAAGTGCAACGCACCCGAGGAAGCATGTCAAGCCGACAAAGCTCAGTGGATCGAAGAATGACACTCCGAAAAGCACGTCTGGCACTCCAGGAAAGGCGAGAAACGCGTGCACAGCGGTCGATGCGCCTAAGGAGAGAAGTAGCCCCAGCGATGCTCCAAAGACAACGGGGCGCATTCCCTGGCTAAGGATCAATCGCAGGACATCCGCACGGGTTGCGCCAAGCGCCATGCGAATCCCGATCTCTCTAGTTCTTTGGCTAACCAGAAACGCAATCACTCCGTAGATGCCGGCGGCAGCAAGCGGTAACACGAGTACAGCCAGGACAGCGACAAAGGTCCCCAACATTTCAGTCAACAGTCTCTGAATCCGGATCTGCCCGTCTTCGAGGCTGACGAGACTTGGTTGCAATGTTCGATCCATCTCATTGATCGAGTCAGCGACGGCTCGTGCAGATTGGCGCGGATCTCCCTGTAGCCGAATGAGGATCGTCGCGCCGACGAAAGAGTTGGAAGCTGCCGGCAAATAAAAAAAGGTAGGATCGATCCGCGTAAGATTCGTGTTGCGCGCGTCTCTGGCGATACCTATCACCTGATACTCGCGCCACTTGTTATCACCTTTCAAGTCCAGTTTGATGTGTTGCCCGATAGGGTCTTCGTGCGGCCAGAACATCCTTGTGCTGGCTTCGGTCATAATCGTTACAGGTGCGCTTGTTTCTGCCTCCTGCTCTGTGAAAATCCGGCCACGCAGGATCGGCACGCTCATAGTCCGAAAATAATCTGGCGAAACAATAGTTCCTAGGGAGCCGCCCGATAGTACCTGCTGAGAGCCCCGACTTCCTTCGACTATGAGGGGCCGGGTGAACGTGCCGGTTCCTGGTGCCTTAAAGGAAATGGCAACAGAGGCGACGCTGGGCGATGATCTGAGCCGGTCCATGATCCGCCTTTGGAAGGTCTGCGAGGGATTGGGACCAGCGTTCAGGGCCGCCGTGAACACACGCCTGGTTTCGAAGCCTGGATCTACGCTCAGTGAACGGCGAAGCCCTTGTATGAGAAGACCGGCACAGATTAGAAGAAACAGCGATACTGCAAATTGACTGCCCACCAGGAAATTTCGCAGTCGCGAGCGGCTCACCTGCTGTCCCGAAGTGGCCGCCTCATCCTTTAACGCACTACCTGCGTCAGTCCGTGAGAATTGCAGGGCCGGGTAGAGGCCGAAAACCATCGCCGTCAACAAGGAAAGCAAAAGCGTGTAGACGACGACTCGATAATCCGGCGACAGCGGAAGGGTGAACGCGACTCCGCCAAGCATGGGAAGAGACTCGACCATCCGCGTCAACGTGAGCTGTAACAGACGACTCGTCCAGATCGACAGCAGCAAACCAAGCCCGCCGCCGATCAAAGCCAGGACCAGATACTCCGTCAGCAGCTGTCGTAACAAGCGGGTGCGACTCGCTCCCAAGGCGCGGCGCACGGCGATTTCGTGGCGACGCATATTGCCGCGAGCCATCAGCATGTTAGTGAGATTGGCGCACACGATCAGAAGAACCAGTCCGATCACGGCCATCAGCAGAACGATCACACCTCTGAACCACAAGGCATTTGTGTCACCGAAGAAGGTGGCCGGCCAGAGCGAGACGGCAATCGTCTTGTCTTCGAAATGCCTGGCGTTCCTCCAGTGTTGATCGGATAGTAGAAGCTCGGACTCCGCCTGGGACCTATCGATGCCGGTCTCCAGGCGTGCTAGAAGTTGGAACTGCGCGTTATCTGGCTCTTGAACCCATGCGCCGCCGGGCGCGATATCCGGTTGCATGGAAATGGGAGCCCAAAAGTCCGGCACAAGTGGAGGCGCTCCAGTTCCTATAAACTCGCGAGGAGTCACACCGACAATCGTAGCGAAAGTGCCGTTCACCTTCATGGTCTTGCCGACAATCGAGGAATCCCCTTGGAGCGTTCTTTGCCAGAATGGATAGCTCAGAACCACGACCGGTTCTGCACCGGGCTCATTCTCGTGAGCCAGAAAAAGCCTTCCAGCAGCGCTCCCTTTGACGAGACTAGGGAAATAATTCGCTGAAACGATCTGAGCGTGCAGGGTTGTCGCGGTATTGGCGGCATCTCCGGGAAGGTTTGCAGGCACGGGAATGAGCCGGCTCGCCGCAACTACATCTGAAAGTGAACGACAATGATCCCGGTAATCGCTGTACTGCGGCCATGAAAAGAAGAACTGCGCATCGCCTGTGGTGCCGCTAGCGAGATATTGCTGGACTCTGAACAATCCGTGCGCATCTCTGACCGGCAACGGCTTGAGAGCAACACCATTGTAGGCAGCGAAGAACGTGGCGTTCACGCAAATTCCGAGCGAGAGCGTCAATGCCGCCAGAGCGGTAAAGCCTGGATTCCTGAGGCATCCGCGCAGTGCGTATCGCAAGTCAGCGACGAAATCTTCGACTCCCAAAGCCAAGTCTACCGATTGCACCTTTTCCTTCAACACGAGGGGATTCCCGAAGCGCAACCGTGCCGCCCGCCGAGCTTCTAGCTCTGTCATTCCATCTGCAATATTGTCCGCAGTCCGCATCTCTAGGTGCGAGAGCAATTCGTCGTTGATCTCCTGATCTATGGGCGATCGCCGCAACAACCCTGCCAGACGTTTGAGAAATTTCATTGCCCCTCCTCTCTACGCGAAGCGCAGCATGCTTTGCACGCCTTTCATCAGTTGCTCCCAGCTCTGTTCTGCCTCCGCAAGCTGTCTTCGGCCCTGCGGGGTCAATTTGTAGTACTTCGCTTTGCGCTTACCCTCATTAATGACCCAATCCGAACTCAACCAGCCGTTCTGCTCCATTCGATGAAGGGCCGGATACAGAGAACCTTCCTCCGCCTGCAGCAGTTCGTTCGAAGCTCTTTGAATGTGTTGCACGATTCCATATCCGTGAAGTGATCGGACTTGCGAAAGCGTCTTGAGGATCAGCAAGTCGAGAGTTCCCTGCAAATCATTTCTGGCCATCAGAACAATACCCCTACATCTAGGTAGAAAGATAAACCGCATATGCCTAGATGTCAAGGTACAGAATGGCAGGAAATCCGGAAAGAGGCGCATCGTCATTTGCCAGGGTGCTAGACAAATGCAATGCAGCACACGCGATTCGCGCGGCGGCGAGGGGCCAGCAGGGAAGACTTGCAATTTGCCCAGATTCCACATCATGTACCGATCCGAACTGCTTTCGAGCCAAGATTGATGCTTCGGTAACTCGAACCTTGGAAGCCAAACCGCAACTCGTCCAGATTTCCTCCGCGTGGAACACTCGCGAGGGTGCTCCGTTAGGTGCATGGGGTGCGAGACTTTCCGGGGCAGGCGTCAGGGCAGGAATGACACTGTCGGCCACGGCATCGAACTGCTTCATCGCTTCCCTGCAAGTATGACAACCGGGAAGATGCTCCTATAGACGATTCCGCTCCTCCTGGGTCAGCTCCCCTGACGTTGAGAGAGCACAGAGCGCGAGGAACTCGTCATGTGGTAATTGCGACAATGCCCCTGCTCCTAGTTTGAGAGTCACTTTCTGCCATATCCGTTCCGGCCCGGCAATTTGCCTGGAAACATCTGCTTCCGCAGTTTCTCTCAATTCAAGAGGTAACGAACTGGGAAACAGCATGTAGCACAATGTCTAGCGGAAAACGTCGGTGAGCCATTCGCTGCCCGTTTCGGCACTCCAAGTCATCAATGCTCGTTCTACCATCTCAGTATAGCTTTACGCCACGCTCGCCAATACGCGAAGGTTGCCTGAACCACCCGCAGAGCAAACAAGATCACGAGTCGTGTAGAAGGTTTATGGAATGGGAATTCCAGTCGGCCTCTACCGGCCCAAGCCTTTCATTGCAATCTTCACTCCTGCGTTGGCACCCTTTTCATTTCCTGCCGCAAACATTAGAACAAAGAGCAGCCCCTTGGAGTTTTAGAGGAATGACAAGAAGAACCCCTGACCATTGGCGGTCGGCCTAAGGCAGATTGCAGAAGATACGGTTTCGTGATCGCCCGTTTAGCTCGCCCATAGCGAGACACATCGACACGGAGTCTGGCGACCCCGATCCACCCGCAAGAGGGCTATTTCTACCTCTGGGGAAGAAATGGAGGTCTACCTTGACACGATCCGAATATTCAACACTCACAAACAACTTAAGCCCACGACTGGGACTGCCTAAGTATCTGGAAATACGTGGAAGCCGAATTTTCAACGGTACGGAGAACGGTACGGAACTGAAATGTTCGAGGCCGCAGTTTGCTAATTCTATCTGCCCTATTCGTGTTCACCGATTTTAACTTGGTTCGTTTGCATTAACGCGCTCCCAATCGCACGATGGGTGTCGGTCACTGCTACCGATCACATTATGTTTCAATCCGTAAGTGCAAGCAGGAACGCTCAGTGCCACGAATCGTACTTCTACCTGGCTGCCGCGCCCGACAGTTCCTTTAGGTGTTGAGCGATGTCCTCCGGCCCGAAGATCTGCCGAATCTCGGTCTCACCCTCCCATCCCGGCCAGTGTTTCTTGTGAAGTTCCATGAAGCGTACCGTTCCTTTGATCGCATCCTCCTTCGACTTCAGCTCAAACTCTGCATAACCGCCGATAACCTCCTTTGCCTCGGTGAAAGGCCCGTCGGTCACCTTGATTTGCCCGCTGGAAAGCCGGACGCGGGTGCTCTGCGCGGTGGGTGCAAGTCCACCACTCCCGCGAATGGTTCCGGCTTTGACCGCCTCTTCGCTGAGTATCGCCATGGCGTCCGTGAACTCCTTGGGCGGTGGCCCGATTTCTCGGCGTGTTTGACCAACATCATGAATCGCATCGTAATCTCCTTGAATAGTTCTTGACTTGAAAGCTGGGCTTCTGACGGTCTCGACCGATGAAACCTGACTCCATTGATACGTCGAACGACTGATCGCAAAATCGACAGTCGCAGAAAGATTCTTTTGACTGCGCGCATCCCCCTCTCGCGGCCGGTACGGGCTTTACGAGCGGGCCGTTGCAAGGTTACGATTTTAAAGATGTAGGCGCGTAGCTCAGTTGGTTAGAGCTCTACACCATCAGGCGTCCCGAGCAGATAGTCTTTACATCATCCACTCGCCGCCGCACGATCGCTCGCTCACTAGCAAGTTTGCTGCTCAGCCAGTTCACGTCTTGTCAGAGAGCAAGACACTCACTGATGCGCAGACCAAAACAAACACAAACCAACGCAATCGTGTGAATGGGTTCTTCAAGATAGTCGACGAACATCCTGAATTCATCTACCGTCAGGCTGCGCGGCTGGCGCTTGCGCTTGCTGCCTCCGCTCTCGGTTTCTAGCCTGAAGCCCTGTGCGGTCGCAAGCATCTCGTAAGTAGAGGATTGGTATTGTAGTGATCATCGAATGGCTGTAGGGTTGCCAGAAACGTTCTGGCGCTTCCAAACTATGTAGGCCTCTTTCGTCGCCTTATTTGGTGGGTATATCCCAGTCAAGGGAGCACCTTCTTCAATGCGTTTAAAAATGAACGCCTCCAAGCCTTCCTGTTCGGCAGCGTCTACCGCAATTTCTTCCGCCAAATGGTGAGGGATCACCACGACGCCGTCTATGTCGCCAACGATGACGTCGTTGGGGAAGACTGCTACACCGCCACAGCCAATGGGCAGATTCATGTCCACCGAATGATGCTTGATCAGATTGGTTGGTGCACTTGCGCCTGCACAGAACACAGGCATACCGCAGCTGGCGATCACCCCACTGTCACGAACTGGCCCATCCGATACCATGCCGGCAACGCCGCGCATCTTCAACCGGGTTGCCAAGATGGAGCCAAACGACGCCGCGGTCTTGTCTCCGCGGCAATCCTGCACGAGAACATAGCCTGGAGGCACGGTTTCGACGCCCTTCCGTTGCGGATTCTCAGGGTCCAGGAAAATTTCTAGGACATCGATATCCTCACGAGCCGGGATATTGCGGAGAGTGAAGGCGGGCCCGACCAGGTTGCCATTTTCAAGGGCGCCAAGAGAAGCGACTCCCTGCATGAACACATTGCGAAAACCGCGCCGGAACAGTTGAGTGGTAAGTGTCGCTGTGCTCACATGCTTCAATAGATTGCGCGTTTTGTCACTGAGTTGGGTCACTTTGCACTCCTTGGATAGTTACGATACGTCTAATGAATTTCAGGGTCGGTAAAGCTTGTGTTTCGCGCTTCCAGAGGCTCCTGTAAGAAGTCGAAATCGCAGCCCGTGTCAGCTTGCATTACATGAAGTTGGTTGAGCATTCCGTACCCGCGTGCAAACTTTGCCTTGGGTGGGATCCATGCGGCGTTCCGCCGCGCCATCTCTTCGCCCGAGATCAGAAGGTTCAGTTTGCGTGCTGGCACATCCAGTTGAATAAGATCGCCATCCCGCACCATGGCCAGCGGACCACCAACAAACGATTCGGGCGTCACATGCAGAACGCAGGCTCCATAGCTTGTACCGCTCATCCGCGCATCCGAGACTCGAACCATATCGCGGATCCCAGCCTTCAACAGCTTCTCAGGAATCGGAAGTTGCCCCCATTCAGGCATTCCTGGGGCTCCAACTGGCCCGGCCCTCTGCAGAACGAGCACGGAATTGGCGGTCACATCCAACGACGGGTCGTCAATCCGTGCAGCCATATCGTTGTAGTCCAAAAATACGATGGCAGGCCCGGTGTGCCGCAGAAGGCGAGGCTCCATTGCAGGGGGTTTGACTACGGCTCCTCCGGGCGCAAGGTTTCCATGCAACACTGCGAGTCCGTCCCTCTCAATGAGCGGATGAGAACGGCCCCGGATGACATTGTCGTTGTAGTTCTTCGCTCCCCGGATATTTTCTCCCAGAGTTAACCCATTCACGGTCATTTGCGTTCCATCTATTAATTCAGCCAGTTCAGCAAGCATGGCAGGGAGTCCGCCAGCATAAAAGAAATCCTCCATGAGGAATTCGCCGGCTGGGCGAATGTTTGCTAAAACGGGTGTGTGCCGTGCAAGTTCATCAAACCGATTAAGCTTGAGATCAATTCCTGCCCGACGCGCCACTGCGATTAAATGAACTATAGCGTTAGTCGAGCCCCCAAGCGCCAGCACGGTCGTGATCGCGTTATCAAATGACTTCGCCGTGATCAGGTCGGAAGGCTTCATGTCTTCCCAAACCATCTCAACGATCCGTCTGCCGGTGAGCGATGCATGCTGCGCATGGCGTGAATCAACGGCAGGAATCGAGGAGAAGCCCGGCAGAGTCAGCCCCAAGGCTTCGCTTGCGCTCGTCATTGTCGAAGCGGTACCCATGGTCATGCAGGTCCCCGCCGATCGTGCGATGCCTGTCTCCAAGCCCCTCCACTCGAGTTGGGTTATCTTGCCTGCCTTGAGTTCGGCTGAGTATTTCCACGTATCCGTTCCACTGCCTAACACCACCCCGTTCCAGTTGCCGCGAAGCATTGGACCTGCGGGCATGTAAATGGCGGGGAGGTTCATGCTGAATGCACCCATCAAGAGTGCCGGAGTGGTCTTGTCGCAACCGCCCATAAGCACACAGCCATCAAACGGATAAGAGCGCAACAGCTCTTCGACTTCCATCGCGAGGAAATTTCTGTAGAGCATGGTTGTAGGTTTCTGAAAGTTCTCAGAGAGAGTCATTACCGGCATTTCGACGGGGAATCCACCGGTCTGCCAGATCCCACGCTTAACTTCTTCAGCTCTTTCCTTAAAGTGTGTGTGGCAGGGATTGATTTCGCTCCATGTATTCACAACGGCGATGACTGGCTTGCCCGCGTAGTCCGAAGGCGTGTACCCCATTTGTGCCGTTCGCGATCGATGTCCGAAGGAGCGGAGGTCGTTAACTCCGTACCAGCGATGACTTCGCAATTCCTCGGGAGATTTACGGTTTTTAGAGCGCTCTCGCATTTAGGTATCCGACGATGATGGAGGTAAGCGAATCCCTGGCGGATTTTGCCTCGACACAACGCTCAGGACCGTTCTGCGCTGTCGTCGAGCGCCCTGTTCCGAGGCGTTCGACCTCGAATTGCGTGAATTCTTCCACCACAATTGCACAATGACCGGTTCATCGGACCGATGAGCGAAACGAACCAAGTTTCCTTCGCTCACTGTGATTCGTACCGGCCGTAAGTGTTCATGACCCTTTTGCCGGTCCCATTGTCCGCATTCTCTGAAGATCGCTTTGGCAGTGTCAGTTTATCGATAACACTCCTCTCCAGCGTTTATATGCAATGGCGAAATTTGTCAAGACATGTCAGACACATTACTCGCCGCGAGGCGGTATCGAAAGCGCTTGTAAAGGGTGATCAGTCGACATAAGAGCTACGGTGCCCCGTGCTAGGGCCAGAAAATCCGCAGGTTAAGGAGCGTGGAGGCACCTCGATGACCCCCTTTTAGGCAAGCAGCACGCCGACAGCACGCTGCGAAAACATGTCCGTCAGGTTGGCCAATAAGCGCTTGACACGAATTATAGCCTGGGCTACTATCTGCCCCTGTAATCTTAACCTGTCCTACTTCTTACCGGAAGAAGGGGCTATTTTGCATAGCTTAGGTTGAGAAAGCGGGGATCTGTCTTTCGCAATTCGCTAAGCAGCCTCCACTGGGTAATCAAAAGTTTAACAGCTTCATTGCGGATTTCAACACTTCTCCCGTCCCATCTATACGCACGATTTGGGAACTTCCTCACATGTCCGGCAGTTGAAACAACGCCGAATTTGGTTGATTAGCGTAGCGCTCGGAGAAATGGCTCGTGCAGACACATCCGGTCCTTGCCGAACCCATGGCTGGCACTGGCCGATGTCCGACGAACGAACGCCGAATCTGCGGCTCAAGCGTCTAGATCAGGAGGGAGTTCGATGAACCCGACAATGTCACGGCGAAATTTTCTTGGCCTTGTTGGTGCTGCGCCTCTGCTTGCTCGTTGCAATCTGCTAGCGGAGCCAATAAAGCACCGGCACAAGATAAGCGATATTCAGTGCATGGTTCTGTCCGGCGAACGAACGTACACGCTAGTCAAGGTTGTCGCCGATGGTGGGATGTATGGGATCGCGGAGGCGTATGGCAGCCCCTCAATTGGGACTAAAGAACAAATATTAAAGTTGAAACCCCTCCTGATTGGAAAGGATCCGCTAGGCATAGACGCGATCTATACCTATTTAGGCAGAGGGGGAGATAGCCTGAGTGGTACCCGAACGGACGGTTCGGCACACAACCTGATGCGGGCGGCTAGCGGCATTGAGATGGCACTGTGGGATCTGGCGGGGAAGATCTTGGGCGTCCCAACGACAACCCTCTTGGGCGGAGAGTTCCGGGAAAAAGTTCGTGTCTACGACCATGCAGCTCCTCGAGACCTGCTGGACAAAGGGTCGTGCCGGGAATGGGCACACAAAGTAAAGGCAGACCCAAGCGGCTTTACGGCGCACAAGATCGGAGTGAATAACACTGACCCGGCTACAGACAGAGCGCGAGACCTCGGTAATCGTGTCCTCACGACCAGGGAGTTGAGTGAGGTCAGGCAGGGTTTCGAAAATTGCCGCGAAGCGATTGGCTGGGAGCACGATCTCATGGTTCACTGCCATTGGGAGTACGATCTGCGCACATCCATTCAGCTTGCGCAGGCCGTCGAGTCGATAAAGCCGCTTTGGTTGGAAGACCCACTCGGAGTCAACTATTCTGGCTCCTGGAAACGGCTTGTCGAGGCTTCGAATGTTCCGATCTGCACAGGCGAGAATCTAGAACGTCGCGAAGGGTTTAATGACTTCCTTGTCAATCAAGCGTTGGACATTCTTAATCCGGACCTTCGCAACAGCGGTGGGTTCCTCGAAACCAAACGCATTGCTGATATGGCTGAGGTTTACGGCTTGCCTATCGCCACTCACAATACAGGCAGCCAGCTCAATACGTGGGCGTCCTGCCAATGGGCCGCCTCGATCCGCGATTTTATTGTGTGCGAGACCACTACGGGCCGGGGCGGGTGGATGGACCAACTGCTGCTGCTTGACGGGCCGTATATCGATGGCGGGTTCATTCGCTTGAATGACAAACCCGGCTTAGGCGTCGAGCTAAATCCGGATGTGGTGAAAGCCCACCTCGCTGATGGGGAAACTTGGTGGGGATGAGAGGATTGGTTCGTGCTGAATCGAAGCTTGAAACAACGCGAAGCCGGCTCGTCTTCGGCGGGACTACAACTGAGGCCGCTTATTTCGGTTCAAGCGCACACATCGCCTGGTGATGCAATTTGCACGGTGCTCAAGTGGTGAGCAGCGATGCGAAGGTCACACTCCCTTTTCTCGACACTCCCGGCGCACCACCTATTGATAGCGAGGCGGACTCTTGGCGTCGGTGGACTGTCATTGGACTGCTCAGTCTAGCAGCCATCATCGCTTACATTTCCCGATCGAATATCGCCGTTGCCCTGGCAATGCCCGACTTCTGCAGGGCGTTTGGCCTTTCCGAAACGGGCCGTGGAACCGTGAACTCAGCGTTCTTCTGGGCTTATGCGGCGCTGCAAATACCGGCCGGATGGGTCGTTGATCGCTATCGAGTGAAATGGACATATGCCCTTGGCCTGCTGTTCTGGTGCGTGGCTTCGGCCGGTACTTCCCTGGTGACCTCGGTGGAGCAACTGATAGCGTTGCGAATCCTTGTGGGTATTGGGGAATCGGTTTCGGTGCCCGCGAGCGCCAAATGGATTCGTTTCAACTTTGCCGAACGCAGGCGTGGACTAGCCATGGGTTTGTACATGACAGGTACCAAGATTGGTCCAGCGGTTGGCGCTCCACTGGCTGCCTGGTTGATCGCGCGTCACAATTGGCGGACCATGTTCTTCGTGGTGGGGGCAAGCGGTCTTTTATGGCTGATCCCGTGGATTTTCATGGTCACAGACAACAACGGAAACCGCAGTCAACGCCCCATCAAGCCAAGTATCGAAAAGACATTGTCATTCCGCCTGCTCTTCGCGAGTCCCGTGATATGGGGAACGGTTATCGCAACTTTCTCGTACATGTACTTCGTATATTTTTGCCTGACATGGATGCCTGCTTACTTCATGGAGAGGAGGCACTTGTCACTTACTCAGATGGGCATGTACACATTTTTCAGCTTTGGCGGAATGGCTGTCGTGGCGGCACTGGGTGGATGGTTCGCGGATACTGCCATAGGGCGGGGAGGCGATCCAGTCTCTGTACGGAAATGGTTTACGATTCTCGGCTTTGGCTTCGCGTGCACGGAACTTGTTGGGGCCCGCTCCGCCTCCTTACATACGGCATTGATCTTCTCGATAGTCTCATTGTCCGGCCTAGGTCTGGCAACCGCTAACTATTGGGCGTTGACCCAAACGTTAGTTCCTGCTTCGGCGATCGGCCGGGTAACTGGAGTGCAAAACTGCGCCGCAAGCGTCGCCGGTATAGTTGCGCCGATTTTCACCGGTTGGCTAAAGCAACGCACGGGCAGCTATGAAGGTCCGATGTTTGCTTGCTGTGCCTTCCTGGTGGCCGGTGTGATCGCATATATATTTATGGTGAAGGAGCGGTATGCGCCGCGGGCGGAGTTGTGAGTGCTTCGTCGCCAATGCCCTCTTCGTTTTCCTGCTATTGAGTCCTGCTATTGAGTCCCCTGAGGGGCGACCACCACGATCATGAAAGTTCCAGCTTTTGGTTTCGGCCGCGCCTTCGGTCCGTCTTTGGAATCCTCAAATTCCGCAGCAGGCAGATATATCCTGTGGGTGCTGCTGTCGATCGCCATGGTGCTCGCCCCGACGTGAGTCGTCACAACCTGCACGATCTCGTACTTGCCGGGCGACTTTTCGCGGGCGACCGAAAGGGAACCGTCCCGGCAACTGGCGAATACCTGGCCATTCTCAACCTTTGTAGCATCCACGCGCTCGCCGATCGGCAGATCCGATAACACCTTTCCGTCATCGGTACTCATCACAATCAACTTCCGAGGATTTCGGCAGCCGATCATAAGACGCCGTGTTTTCGTATCGATCGACATCCCGACCGGACTCCCGCCGGGTGCCACTGCCCAACGGGTG
>Ga0207112_1095_pt1 | contig 14869 bp, 9 predicted proteins | sample Alteio_BWMinHeat_72_FD_153549 | JGI IMG/M metagenome (GOLD analysis project Ga0207112, IMG submission 153549) | Enriched cells from forest soil in Barre Woods Harvard Forest LTER site, Petersham, Massachusetts, United States -... | ecosystem: Environmental > Terrestrial > Soil > Temperate forest >...
TTAGCGATGCTAGTTGATACATTAAAATTGTCCACCTTCCAGCTAGTCAGTGCATCCACATTGTCAAACCGGCTAGAGGCAGTGTCCGCGACAAAAACAAGGTTGTCGATATCCAGTGCTTCGTCTTCCATGATAATGCTTAGGTGTTGCGTGTCGAAAGGAAAATCATGAACACGCCAATTTTCCTTCATGGTACATTTCACCCGCATTTGAGCCCAATACTTCCCTTTAACAGTATCAATCGTGGCCGAAGAAATCTCAATATCCTTTGCATTGATGATATCTATTTGTTGGGAAAAATCGAAGTGAGGGTTGTCGTAGACAAACCATAGCCAAAACCGCGCGATGTATTCTTGTGAATGAAAATTAATATCGTGAATACTGATAATGTACGCGCCAACCATGACGGTATCCGATTTTATTTTCTTTGTTTTCTTCGCTTTAGCAAATGAGGGAACGGAGAATAGAATAAAAAAAAGAATAAGAAAACGGGTGGATTTTGTTTTCATGGCAGTACGGATTTGGGGCTATTAAAAATACAAAAAAATCTATTTTAGAAACATGCTACCTTTGGGGCAAAGCAAACCGGCTTATCGTGCTGACTAAACGTCAGCGAGGAAAGTCCGGGCAACATAGGGCACCGTACTTCCTAACGGGAAGGTCCTGACGTTAAAAGTCAGGAACAGACAGCGCCACAGAAAACAAACTACCCTGACGGCAACGTCAGGGAAAAGGTGAAAAGGCGGGGTAAGAGCCCACCGTCCCGATGGCGACATCGGGGGCATGGCAAGCCTTACGGGTTGAAAGGTCAAATAGGCTCTGATTTTGGGGCGGCTCGTTCCAAGAGTAAAATCTATCAGAGTTGGGTAGACTGCTCGATCATGCAGGTGACTGCATGGCTAGATAAATGATAAGCACCCTGATCCCAATAGCTATCGGGACAGGGAACAGAACCCGGCTTACAGGTTTGCTTTTATTTTTTTCTAAGTTACCCAATGAAGTGTTTGGGCCTTCACCGGGTTTACAAACGGTTCGTTGTTCTGCTGTGATAACGCCCACAATCTTTTGATTTCATAATACCAGCGCGCTTGTAAATCAGGCTCGCCAATCAATGACAAAGTTGGTTTTGACTGAAGTCCTTCATTCAATTTGGTAAACACTCCCAAATCCTGACCGATGAATTGTTTGCCCAGTCGCTTCAAGGGGAGCCAAAGAAGATTAGCTAACGCAATATCTGTATAGAAAATATGCGTGAGTTCAGTTTGCTTTTCGTTGATCGGTGTGAGTATTGTTATCGAAACAATTTGCTTCTCTCCTACTTGAATATGTTCCGTACGGATTCCCGGAATTTCGAATGTGATTTCAGTGCTTGTGCCACCTTTCAAAACACCATACCCTTTCGTGTTCGACGATGGGGCATGGCGCACCATTTTAAAACCTCTGCCGGTTGGCTCGAATCTCTTTTCTTTAAGTTTCAGTTTCTTTGCCGAGCGCCAATACCATGATTGATGAACAAACGTAACGTGAGCTGGGTCTATCAATCCAATCACGGAGTGATCGATATCCGCCGGCATGATCACGGTTTCAACATGTTTGAATTCTTGATCAGCATTCAACAACAGGTTGGGAGGAGGTTCGTTAGGAACGGTGTTGGGTAATTTCTTTTCAGGGATATAGATCCAAATTGTATCGTTGACTTCGGCAATTGGATATTGGAAGACTTTGATTTTGGACGGATCGAAAGTTGCATCAGGTGCCATGGCAGGTATTCCCTGGCACACACCATTGGTGTTGAACATCCAACCATGATAGCAACACTGAATGATATCATCATTGAACCACCCCGCTGAAAGGGGAACACCGCGATGCGGGCAATTATCACGCAGTGCAAATACTTTACCAGTCGAATCGCGACCAATTACTATTTTCTCGCCCAGCATTTCTTTGCCTACCAGTTTACCTTTCTTCAAAAAGGAACTATGAAACGCGAGGTACCAGAGGTTTTTTAGATAGAGCGAATGATCAGCCATTGAAATAGAATTGCCCAAAGTTAACAGAATTCAAATTACAGGTTGTCTTTTGGACCCTCACTTTCTTCGGATGCCTATCACGCCAACCTTCCGTAATCTTTCAATTTATCATACAAGTCTTGTTTCGAGTCGTGCCACCACTTGAAGTGGTGGCACGACTCCACGGCTTTAGGTATTCACTTTCTTCACATGCGCCATCACAGCCCTGAGTTGACCATAACCAAATTTTCCTTTCATAGCCGTGTACAAATCTTTCGACGAGAATTCCTTCGGCAACGCAGCGATCGCGTTAGCTATTTCGGTGACGGTTTCATCATTCATGAATTTATATATACTTATGCTCCCCGCTTCAACCGCTTTTGCCAAATGTCCTTCAATTGTTCCTATGGTTAGCTCACGGTCTTTTGCAATTTGCTCTACTGTCATTCCCTTATTCAACATTTGCAATGTAGTGTCGTAAGTACTGAGGCCGTCCTTGCTTTTTAATTTCTTCTCCTTGGTCTTTTTCTTTTTTGATGGCAATAGTGTGCCAACTTCTTTTCTGATTCCTTCCATGAGTCTGGTTCGTTCTTCTCCTCGCTTGTCGTTCAGCGGTTGAAAATTAAAAGTTGCATCTCCATTTAATATACCGCTGACCAGAAGAGACGCCTTATCTACTTCTTCCAATTTCTTCGTCAATGCCTGGTCGATGTCACCCAGTTGGGTAACGTAGGTTTTTACACGCTTGTGTTGTTTCATTTCTTCCAGGTGCCGTAATAACTTCTCAAGGTTTTGGAATAGAAAGTTTTTGTAGTAGTCGCTGCCTTTGCTGATCCTGTCCAACAACTTCAAATGATCATTTGCAGCAAGCAGACTTGTTAGCTGGTTCCTGAATTTTTCTGTAATAGGCTGCTCTGTTTCCAGTGCCTCCACAATCTGGAGGAGCACAGGCTTCATTGAATCTTCTTTAAAGCCCTCCGCCTCGGTTTGGTCGCTCTGCGTGTATTGAATGTCCTTCACCAATCCGGAGAAATCAAATGTTTTATCAATAAGGTGCCTGATAAAATGCTGTTGCCTTTCCTTCATAACATGAATGAGTTGGTCTGGCACGTGGTTGGCCTTTACAAATTCAACCACTTGTTTGTCGGTGCTAATGGCCGAGGGATTGATACGAGTACGCAACACAAGACCTTGCAACGAACGCAGCCGTGACAGCGCCACATACACCTGGCCATCCGCAAAAGCCTGACCGACATCAATGATGGCTCTGTCAAACGTTAGGCCCTGGCTCTTGTGCACCGTAATAGCCCATGCGAGTTTGACAGGGTATTGTTCAAACGCTCCAATCACTTGATCATCAAGATCATTGGTATTTTTATTGACCGTATACTTTTTATTTTCCCACCGCTCCCGTTTCAGTTGATACGGTTCATGCGTTTCGGCCATTTCCACAAATACATCGTCTCCGGAAATCTCCTTTACAGTTGCGAGCTTACCATTAAAATACATTTTGTCTTCATTGTCATTCCGCGTGAACATGATCTGGGCACCTTCCTTCAATTCAATCTTTGATAACACCGGGTATAAATTCTCAGGAAAGTCTTCTTCTATATAGGCTTTGAAAATATGCGAGGTACCGGGCAGTCTTTGTAATTCTCGTTGGTTGATGTCATCAGCCTTAGCATTGTGCGTGGTGAGCGTGATCACTTCGCGCAGTTCGCTGATCTCATCTGCAGTTTTATAATATTGGTTTAGTGTGTCAATGTCGACTTGGGTAGCGATGTTGTTTCTTAAATTGTTCAGTATGTCGATAAAGGTTGGATCATGCTGACGGAAAATTTTGTCGAGCTCAATGTATACCAGTTGATTGTTTTGCAACGCCTTCGCCTCATAGAACCAGGGACTTTGATAATACTGTGATAGTGTAGGTTTTTCATCCTGGCGCACAACGGGCGGCAGTTGGTAAAGATCTCCAATGAACAATACTTGAACACCACCAAAACTCTGCCTGAAATTTCCGCGGGCTGCCTTCATCCTGTAATCAATGGCATCGAGCAGATCGGCTCTTAACATGCTAACTTCATCAATCACCAGCAAATCAATCGAGCGAAGTACTTGCTTGCGGACGCTGTTAAGCGGATGCTTGCGTGCCAGCGAATTTTGGTTGATAAATTTTCCTCCTTCGCTAATATCAGCAGGAAGAAAACGGTCGGGTAAAAATGTAACTGGTGGTAACAAGAATTGCGAATGAATAGTGACTCCACCCGCGTTGAGTGCGGCAATGCCTGTGGGCGCTACCACAATGTGCGCCTTGTGTGTAAGACTGCTTAAGCTTTTAAGAAATGTGGTTTTTCCAGTGCCCGCCTTGCCAGTAAGAAAAATATGACTGGCCGTAGTGTTGATGAACTGTGCCGCTGCTGCTAGAAAATCCTCCATCGCCACAAGATATTGATAGGAGGCGAACCCGCCAAAGTCAATATCGAGAATAATGGTGTGTTGAATATTGGGTGTTCAGATGCCAGCTTAAATTTTGGTTATGTTTATTTCATGGGGGCAGACTTTATTGATATCATGTAGGGTTTCAGTACCGATGATATGCCTGGACGGTAGATGGACTGTGGCTGGACTGCGGCTGGACTATGCTTGTACATCGCTATAAGGTCGCTATAAGGTCGCTATAAGGCTACTAAAATTTGGTAGTGAATCCGGCCCGATCATATAATGAGTGAGGGAGGTGATGTGATGAACTTCAAGTTTACGAGTATTTTTTATTTTACTCATAACTGATCCATTTTACTTCAAAGTCTTTTATTGGAAAGCGATCAAAGGATAGTTTTTCATTAATTGATGCCAGTTTGGCATGAGAAAAAATTAAATAGTGCACTAAGATGACTTCTTGTCGTTTAACGACCGATGGTACAGTGATTGCCGTTGTTTTCGCAAAGAGAACGCGAGATGAAGGCGAGAAAATTAATAAGTAATGAACTGATCACGTCGATCGATGTGCTTAACACGATAGGTGGAGGTGTGACCGAACCCAGGCTGAGTTTGAAACAATTTCAAGGTCACAGAGAAATTCGTCTGAAAGTGCCAGGAGTAAGTGAAGATAACCTGAAGGTGGAAATCCGTAATGGTACATTGAGTGTTTTCCATATCGTTCTGGTTCAGTCTGACGGAACGCCTATGACATTGCCAAAGGTGGTTTACAACAACGCGATTCCTTACTTCGTTGATACAACGCGGATTAGTGCTACTTATGAAGACGGATTTCTGATTGTAACTCTACCATTCAACTCACAGGCCGAGGGATATCATCGCAATGTTTCGATTGAGAAGTAATTTAAGAGCTCGCCTATTGAGTCCATCAGGATTCACATTTGGTGAGAGCACAATGAACGTATGAACATCACTCCACCAGCTTTCATTCCAGGCTTGTTGGTTTTTTATTGGTAAGATAAAATCAAAATGTTCATTGGCATTTGCGGGAATATCACGGAACGGCCCTTTAACCTGATACGGCTTTTTAATTGTATCGCCATTGTTAGATCCAATCTCTAATACTTTCCCACCGTGTGAGTGTCTCCAAAGTATTTCATCGCTATTGATTCAGCAATGACGGTTGTAAGCCGTGCCATCGATTCAATGCCTGAAATAGTTTGTTGCATCGCATAGCCCAATCCGGAAACAGTTGAAGGTGATGTTCCTGTATATACTCCGTTACTGGTGTTATAGAGATTTATACGGTAGGTGTGGTCGGCATTTTTGTTGAAGTCTTCAAAGCTCCATTGAAAGTAAACAAATTGGGCGACAATTAAGCAAACGCTTATTCCAGTTGTGAGCCCAAACATGTTGATGAAGGAGAAAATTTTTATTTCTGGCTAACTGACGTGCAGTGACTTTGAGGTGGTTGCTTATCATACTTGAGAATTGTCATTGTCATATGAAGGTACGATTGCAAAGGCAAATTATCCACCCAGAATCATTTACAACTTATATTTACCCCCTTTATGGAAAAAATGAAAACCAGCAATCGCACAATCATCTGGATCTTAGGTTCACTTTCTACTGTTAGTCCGTTTGCTATTGACTTATACCTACCGGCCTTTGCACAGATCGCCAGTGATTTTAAAACCAACACCGCCACCATTTCGCTTTCTGTCTCGAGTTATTTTATCGGTATGGCAATTGGCCAGATTTTGTATGGACCATTCCTTGACCGATACGGCAGAAAACGGCCACTTTATATCGGGCTTCTCATTTTTGTTTTGACAAGCGTTGGTTGCATGCTGTCGTGGGACGTGCCTTCACTCGTTGTCTTCCGTTTTTTTCAGGCACTTAGCGGAAGTGTGGCGTGGGTGGGTGCGGTGGCCATGGTGCGCGATTTTTTTCCTGTGAAAGAAAGTGCGCGCGTTTTCTCTTTGTTGTTTCTGATCATTGGCGTTTCGCCCTTGCTTGCTCCAACCATTGGTGGATTCATTGTAACCGGATTTGGATGGCAAGCGATCTTCATTGGCTTGTCTTTTATCTCCCTTGGGATTTTAGTCATAGTTTATCTCTTCCTTCCCGAAGGCCACCAACCCGACCCAACTATTTCGCTCAAAGCAAAACCGATGCTGCTTACTTTTATGGAGATTATTAAGAATCCGATGTTCAGCAAATATGCCTTTGCGGGGGCGTTTTCATTTTGTACTTTATTTATTTATGTGGCCGGATCTCCGATTATTTTTATGGAGATGTATCACGTAAGCCCGAAAGTGTATGGATTGATCTTCGCGTTGCTCTCGGTCGGATTTATTGGCGGGGGTCAAGTTAATATTCTACTCACCAAGAAATTCGAGAGCGAGAAAATTTTTCATGCGGCACTAATCGCTCAAGTGATCGCGGGATTCATTTTTCTCACAGGTGTGATTGGTGATTGGTTAGGACTCTACGGAACGATAGCATTCTTTTTCATTTGTCTTAGTTGCATCGGGCTGATTAACCCTAACGGAAATGCGCTCGCGCTCTCACCGTTCACTCGTACCGTGGGCAGCGCATCGGCCTTGCTGGGTTGCATACAAATCGGGTTGGCTGCGTTGGTATCATTTGGTGTAGGGCTTTTTAATGCTTCTGATGCTATTCCGATCGTGGCTTTGATGACGATTACTTCTGCCATCGCACTGCTGATTATTTTCAGCGGTAAACGACAGCTGGCGAGCGATAATCGGTAATATTTGTTTTTGAAAACTTCTACTTTCTCATAACTTGTTTATGCGTTCCTGAATTGTGAGTTTGTCTGTCTCTGTCTTTGCCAGGCGGAAGGCTTTTTGATAATTTATTTTCGCTTTGAGGTTATCGACATCTGTGTAAAGTTCCCCTAGCAGTGTAAAGTAAAAATGGTTGTTCACTAGTTTCAATTTCTCAGCTTCATGAATTGCTTCATTCTTGCCGTTGACTTTTGAAAGCGAGTATGTTCTGTTAAGCGCTGCAATGGGCGAATATTCAATCTGCAGCAACTGGTTAAATAGCACCAAAATATTTTCCCATTTTGCTTTGGTATCCTCTTTTATGGTGTGCCAATATGCAATGCTGGCTTCTATGTGATACTTCGAAAGTTTACTTCCTTGGGAGGCCCGGTGAAGATAATAACCTCCCCTTGAAATCAATTCCTGATCCCAAAGCGTTTCGTCCTGATTCTGATATAGTACCATTTCACCCTTTTCATTCTGCCTTGCTTTAAATCGTGAGGCGTGAAAACACATCAGCGCAAACAAAGCGTTTACTTCAGGCTGACTGGTTGGTTCATTCTCGACGAGCAGATAGGTCAGTCGCATTGCTTCGTGGCAAAGATCGCTACGCAAAACCGAATCCTGGCTCTCGGAATAATATCCCTCATTGAAAAGCAAATACAACGTAGTCAATACGTTTTCCAATCGTTGATTAATTTCTGCTTCCCGGGGAAATTCAATTTTAACATTTTCAAGTCGAAGTTTTTCCTTTGCCCGAAACAAACGCTTGTTGACGACTTCTTTGTTTGTTAAAAGAGCGGTGGCTATCTCGTCAATACCGAATCCGCAGAGAATGCGAAGAGCCAGACTTATTTGTGCTTCGATTGAAATGGCGGGGTGACAAACGGCAAATAACATTTGTAGTTGACTATCCGAAATGTTTTTGCTGGACAGGTCAATTTCAATTTCATGGCCTTCAGATGAGGGGGGTAGTTGACTAACTATTTTCCCGGCAAATAGCTCGTTTCGAAGAATGCAATTTTTAGCCTTGTTTTTTGCCACTGTATAAAGCCAGGCGGTAGGATTTTTTGGAATCCCATTAAAAGTCCACGTTTCAAGTGCTGATAAAAAAGTTTCGCTGGCAATGTCTTCTGCAGTTTCGATATGTTCAATACCAAAGAGTTTAGAAAGAACAGTAACGATCTTTCTAAACTCGGCCCTGAATAAGTGCGGTATTAATTCTCGCTGGTCCATAGGAAAAGTGCTAAGACAGCTGAAAACTACTTACTACGTACCCTCTCCTTTGGCAATCTTTCTCACTTCCATACTGTTGCCATCGCCCTGCAGAACGGGACAATCCTTCGCAAACTCAACAGCCTCATCTACCGAATTTGCTTTAACAACAATAAATCCGCCAATGGTTTCTTTGATTTCTCCAAAGGGGCCATTGGTTACGATTTTTTTAGAATTTTTATTAGTGACAACTCTTGCGTCATCAAACGGCAAACCCGTGCCACTTACAAATTTGTTTTGGGCTGCAATACCCTGGATCCAATCCATAGTTTGTTTCATCCAAACCTGGATTTGCTGTGGTGAGGCGGTTTTTTTGCCATCTTCATGTCTCATGATTAATGCAAATTCTTCCATACTGGTTTCAATTTAATGGTTTAACATTTTGAATTATACTCCAATAACAATTGGAAAGAATGAAATTGGACATTACTTAGAAAAATATCTTGAACACGGTTATTGTTGGGGCTTCAACACATAAGCTTACAATAGAAAGCTACAAGATAAGCATGACAGGAGGTTTTATTGCGTCCCGATTGTTTAAAAACTACGGGCTGAATCCATGTTATCCAAAGGAAAATAATTTGGGTTTGGATTTATTGCACAGGTGTTCACCGACTGTAGTTGGTTATATATCAGGCCCCCAGCCAGTAGCAATCGGGATCGCATTACTCCTTTTCCATATTGTGGAAAACCCAGTGCATCTCCTTAGAGCCAGCCTTGCTAGTAATATGCATTAATTCTGTAGGATGAAAAGTTTTTCCATCATAAATCGTGCCCCAACAAGTAGCAATTTGTTATTTGCATCCCTCGTGAATCATTTTTAGTCTATCAAAACTGCTTTTGTTGAAGCGGATTCGAGAATGATAGAATTTTTCTTGTGGGCTATTATCTCGCTAGGTTTTGTAATCACCCATTGATAAGTTGTTAAGGAGTAAAAAAACGGGGCGCCACTTACTCTTACATTTAGGTTGGGGTTGACCCGGTTCTATTTTTAAGCCATTGAAATTAGTTCAATACGGACTGACAAGGAACCCATGTACACGTCCGATTCTCTTAGAGCAAATTCAGAAGACTTTGAGGAAGTATTCTTGTTGAAAGATTTTTTTCGCCTCGATGAGGTGTAAGAGTGCCACTTATTCATTTCTAAGCGCCTGTGTCGGATTGGATGAAGCCGCGTTGAACGAAAGCCAGCTTATCGTAAGACACGCAATCGCAAGTACGGAAAGCCCAGCTGCCAAAAATGGCCACGCTCCGATGGCAACATGTTCTGTGAAATTGTTGAGCCATTGGCCCACCAAATACGAGGTGACAGGCACAGCAACTAAAAATGCAATGCCGATGAGCACCACAAATTCCCGCGCAATCAGGAGCATCACATTCTGTATCGAGGCACCCAACACCTTACGGATACCAATTTCTTTCACACGCCTCTCTACAGAAAATGATGTTAAACCCAACAGCCCCAGGCAACCCACGAAGATGGCAAGCCCACTGAATACACTGGCCACGCGGCCGAGCTGTGCATCGGCTTTATATTGCTTGTCATACTGCTGATCAAGAAAAGTGAATGTATATGGAAGATTGGGAGCAAGAATTTTCCAAGTTTCACCGACTCGATCGACTGTAGCCGGAATGTTTTCCGACTTCAGGCGTATAGCGAGCCTGCCAACGCGGGCAGCAAGCCTGAGCATCAACGGAGCAACAGCGTGGTGAAGCGAAACATAGTGGTAATCTTTGACAACACCGATTACTCTTCCGCTGGGTCCTTGCTGCCTTACCTTTCTGCCGATAGCATTCTCAGGAGTCCATCCGAAATCTTTCACTGCTGTTTCATTCAAGATAAATGCAGTCGTGTCATCCGCTTTGTTGTTGCGGTCGAAATTTCGACCTGCAAGCATTTTTATTTCATAGCCGGGAATAAAATCATGATCAACAAAGTTGGTATTGATGTTAGTGGGCGACATTTTGCCTTCAGTGACCTCGATCTCTGAATACAAATTATTGGAGGGTTGTCCGGGCACAGTTGATGAGCCAGCAATTGAAACCACGCCATCTACTTTCATCAACTCGTTCTTAATTGCATCGAGATGTTTGGTGATCACTGTGTCACCATTGGTCGGTAGTATCAGCGTTGCGTCTTTCGTGAACCCCAGGTCGCGGCTACGCACCATAGTGAGTTGGTTGAATACTAACAATGTTCCTGCGACAAGTGTTATTGAAATTGCAAACTGTGCTGTCACTAACACTTTTCTGAAACGCTGCTGACTGAACATACTTCCCGCTGCCGGTCTGAAAATCTGCAATGGCTGAAAACCAGAAATAACCAATGCAGGATATGCCCCTGATATCAGCCCAAGTGTTATTGCGAGCAAAACCACTGCTGCCACAAGGTAGACCGGACTTGTGAACACTGAAAAACTGAGCGATGTCTCAAGAAGTTCATTGAATACCGGAAGTGCAATCCATGCCAGTGCAACACCCATCACGGAAGAAACCAAACTGACAATGATGGATTCGCCAAGGAACTGTGCGATGAGCGTTCTCCGTTGTGCGCCCAATACTTTGCGCAAGCCTACTTCTTTTAACCTGCGTGATGCGCGAGCGGTAGCAAGATTCACATAATTGAATGCCGCGATCGCCAGAATAAATAAGGCAATTATTGATAGTATATAAATGTTGTTGACGCTACCGCGCTTCCCGTTTTCCCATGAGCGTGGTGTTTCAAGATAAATGGAAGCGAGTGGTTGCAGCGGAAGATCTTCGTAATACATTCCGCCTTTCTCTACGTTGCGAGATATAAATTTTGCCATTCCTGAACGAACTTTGGCAACAGCTTGTTTGTCGCGCAGCAAAACGTAAGTATGGAAGCCATTCCAGAACCATGCTCTCATTTCATTCTGCTTGTTGCGCGAACTCCACGTGCTGAACGAGATCAGGCAATTGAACTGGAAGTGCGAGTTATCTGGAACATCCTTTGCAACTCCCGTAACTTTGAACTGATCGTCATCCATCTTCAGCATCTGGCCTACAGGGTTGGCATCTCCAAAATATTTTTTCGCCATTGACTCGGTGACCACCACGGAGTAGGGCTGTGTCAACGCGGTCTTAGGGTTGCCCTTGACTAATGGGAAAGAAAACACATCAAATACCGTACTGTCGGCAATAAAAGAATCCGGTTCGTAAAATGCCTTATCGTCTTTGGTCACCAACAAATTCCATTGCTGAAAGCGTACGTAGCTTTCCACTTCAGGGAAATCCTTGAGCATGAATGGCCCCATGGGGGGTGAACTTGTGGACTGGAATAACATTTCATTCTCCGTGCGAAGGTTCTCCACGATCCTAAAAATGCGGTCGGCCTTGACATGATAGCGGTCGAAACTCAGTTCGTGGTAAACATATAGTGAGATGAGGATAAACGAGGCCAGTCCGATCGAAAGCCCAAGGATGTTTATGGTTGAAAATCCCTTGTTGCGCAAAAGCGAGCGGATGGCGGTAAGGATATAGTTTTTTAACATTGTTAGTTTATCTAAATCGGAGATGATCAAAGTGGTTTAAAAGTTGCACAGCCCAACGTAATACCTACATTCTCGCCATTGGTTACTCCTTTAGCAACAAACTTTTTCCCTCAGCCAATGAATAAATACCTTGCCTTTAACCATTAACTTGGCTTTTAATGTTTAAGTACCTTGGCATATTATTCATTAATAAGTCAAAGAGTAACGGACAGTTTATTTATCGAGGCGAAAACGAACCGGTCACATGAAGCGAAAACTCAATAAACGGAAAGTAAAGTCTGCAATCACCAACAGAAATACAGATGAACTAAAGTTACTTATGATGAGTTGGCAGTCGCCGGAGATTGCTGACTTTGTCTATCACCTGCCTGGACCGGACAAGGCTTTTGTTTTCGCCAACCTCCCTTATGTCATGGTGATCAAGACATTTAAAGTCTTAGATATCACCTCACAAAAAGAAATCATAAAGAACTTACCCCACGAGCAGGCTGCAAAAATATTAAATGAAATTCAACCTGATGACCGAACTCAATTCTTGTCGGAGCTACCGAGTATCCTGGTAAAAGACTTGCTGCAGTTGCTTTCGGAGGAGGAAAGAAGTATCACTCTCAACCAGCTTGGATATCCAGAACACAGTGTAGGTCGATTGATGACTCCAGAGTACCTGGCCGTTTATCCCGACTGGACTGTGCAGCAGGTTCTGGATTATATTAGAACACATGGCAAGGACAAGGAAACAATCAATGTGATCTATGTTATCAATGCAGAGGGGCATCTTTTGGATGACGTTCGGATAAGGGAGTTTCTTCTTGTAGCCACGGATAAAAAAGTTCAGGACCTCATGGACAGCAAATTTAATTTCCTTAAAGTTACTGATGACGAAGAGACTGCTATCCAGGAGTTTCGCAAGAATAACCGGGTGGCGTTGCCTGTTATTGATGAGGAGGGCATCATGATTGGTATTGTTACGATTGATGACGTGTTGCGATTGGCCGTTGACGAGGAGACCGAAAACATTCAGAAGATTGGTGGCGTTGAGGCATTGGATGAACCCTACATGAAAATTCCTTTTCTTAAGCTGATGAAGAAAAGATCGGGCTGGCTCATTGTTCTTTTCCTGGGTGAAATGCTGACAGCAACAGCAATGGGATTTTTCGAAGGCGAAATTGCCAAGGCTGTTGTTCTCGCCTTGTTTGTTCCGCTAATCATTTCGAGCGGAGGTAATTCTGGCTCACAGGCTTCTTCACTAATTATCCGCGCGATGGCATTGGGTGAAGTTACGTTCCGTGATTGGTGGAACGTAATGCGAAGAGAGTTTGCATCCGGTCTTTTCCTTGGCTCCGTCCTGGGTGTAATCGGCTTTACGCGCGTCACTATTTGGACTTTGTTCACCAACATTTACGGTGAGCACTGGCTGCTGGTTGCGTTGGTGGTAGGCTTCTCTTTAGTCGGTGTTGTGTTGTGGGGTACTCTGTCGGGATCTATGCTTCCGTTGATACTCAAGAAATTTGGCGCTGATCCTGCTGTGTCATCCGCTCCTTTTGTAGCTACACTCGTAGATGTTACTGGGTTGGTGATATACTTTTCTATTGCGTTTGTGATAATGCATGGAACATTGCTTTAGTTGGTTTATTAGTTATTCGTTAATGTTTATCGATAAGCGGTTACCACGGAGGCCCGGGGAATTCAAGTTAATCGTTAATTGTTAATCGATTGCCACGGAAGCACGGAGAATTCAGGATTGTTTAGTTAACCTAAATATTTTCGGGACGACATAACCCCCTGCGTTGCTTTTCTCATTGACGTAAATCGTGCGCTCCCCCTTAGCAGGCGGAGAGAAAAACATAAGATCCCTACGGGATCGAGCAATTTCCAATGACCATAACTATAAACATTTGACCCTTTCAGGGTCTTGTCACGGAAGGATTTTTGACAGACCAAATTTCCAATCCCAATAGGATTGCATGTTTATAGAAAACAAGCGGTTAACCAATCGCTATCCGAGGGGTCGTCTGTTGCTTTTGAGTAAGACCAAGGAACATTTGCAATAAGTAATCATTGTCATTAGTCAACGACTATGGTGACAACACTGACCACGGTAAATCGTTGATAAGTTATTTAAATAAATTTGGCAGTTAAGTTAACCCAAATATTTAAGGGACGAGACAACCCCCTGCATTGCTTTTCTCATTGACGTAAATCGTGCGCTCCCCCTTAGCAGGCGGAGAGAAAAACATAATATCCCTACGGGATCGAGCAATTTCCAATGACCATAACTATAAACATTTGACCCTTTCAGGGTCTTGTCCATGGAAGGATTTTTGACAGACCAAATTTCCAATCCTAGGATTGCATGTTTATAGAAAACAAGCGGTTAACCAATCACTATCCGAGGGGTCGTCTGTTGCTTTTGAGTAAGACCAAGGAACATTTGCAATAAGTAACCATTGTCCTTAGTTAACGACTATGGTGACAACACCGACCACGGTAAATCGTTGATACGTTATTTAAATAAATTTGGTAGTTAAGTTAACCCAAATCTTTTCGGGACGAGACAACCCCTTGCATCGCTTTTCTCATTGGCATAAATCGTGCGCTCCCCCTTAGCAGGGGGAGAGAAAAACATAAGATCCCTACAGGATCGAGCAATTTCCAATGACCATAACTATAAACATTTGACCCTTTCAGGGTCTTATCCACGGAAGGATTTTTGACAGACCAAATTTCCAAATCCCAATAGGATTGCATGTTTATAGAAAACAAGCGGTTAACCAATCGCTATCCGAGGGGTCGTCTGTTGCTTTTGAGTAAGACCAAGGAACATTTGCAATAAGTAATCATTGTC
>Ga0207112_1174_pt1 | contig 14816 bp, 13 predicted proteins | sample Alteio_BWMinHeat_72_FD_153549 | JGI IMG/M metagenome (GOLD analysis project Ga0207112, IMG submission 153549) | Enriched cells from forest soil in Barre Woods Harvard Forest LTER site, Petersham, Massachusetts, United States -... | ecosystem: Environmental > Terrestrial > Soil > Temperate forest >...
CCCAGGCCTCATCTCTGTTGCCTTTGTCAGGCAAGAGTTCCTTGTCAATGACACTTGCCGAAAATTATTTGACCTTTGACCAGTTGGAGGGCTTCTGGCAACAGAGCGTAAGAAGTGACCAATTGGGTCCTCAACGTCCGTTCGACATGGTAACGCAAATACAGGTGCCCCGCGGCCAGCCATTGGTCATTTCGGCACCCAACCCTGGCAAGTACAGTACGACTCTGTGGGAACGTTTGCCAACTAGCTCTTCGACGTGGGTAAGCATAAGTGGCATCAATGAGGATATCTCGCAGCAGACCTTTAAATTATCACAACCAACGGCGACGGATTTTGGCGCCCAGTATCGCTGGACTATGACGAATAGTTTGGTCACATCGGTAACTCTTCAATCGGTTCCTATTTCAGTGCAAGGCTCGGACGCGATCATACCTACTTCCTATCAGGGCGAGGCACTTTTTGACGGAACAATTTCCGCCATGTACTGGCGCACGGATGAAGCCTATAGCACGGGACTAGGAGACCAAAGCGGATTGTATGTTTTTGACTACGATGAAAAATATCAGCTAACGGATGCGGCGATGGGAACAGTAACCTATTCAAGTAATCCGGCCTTGTCTCCCCACACCTACACCATGAATGGAAACACGTTCCGGTTGACGAATATGACTTATGATCCCAACGGAAATATTCAAAGTCTCGCACGTTATGATCAAAACGCCACCCGTTATAATGACTTCACTTATCAATACCAACTGAATACAAACCAACTTCGTGATGTCAGTGGATATACCGGTACGACTCAAATGGCAGATGGTCATGGGTTCCGTTACAATGCCAAAGGTCAAATGGTGCAAGAGGATAAACTCGATGGCAACAATCAGTTTGTTGTTTATGACGTGACGGGCAAAGTGGTGCGCGTGTACACCAACAATGGGACTGCCAATTCTCAATCGCCGAGTTTTAATGATAACCAGCCCAACGGATATTTCCTGGCCTCGGAGTACAAGTATGATGACCGTGGTTTCCGGCAGTGCAAGGTAAACCATCTCACGTCCAAAGAAACGTGGTACATTCGTGATGGGTCTGGGAATACCCTAAGCGTATACGATCGTGATATTTCGAGCGCAACTCCATCCGACTGGAATGGAACTCTTCAGGCTGTCGAGATACCTGTATACGGTGCGGGTAAGATAGGTACTTTCTTTGCCCAGGCCGATCAACCGTATACAATTCCTGCTACCAACACAGATCCTGCCACAACGGTCTATCCTTTGAAAGGAAATATGGCCTATGAATTGACCGATCATCTTGGCAACGTGCGCGCACTCGTCCGCGATAATACCGATGAGTATACGGCTACGATGGAAGATGACGGAACGCAAAGCATAACCAATCCACGCATTCAGGAAATGCAGTATTATAAGAATCTGTTTGAGACAGAGATGAAAGATCCCAACTTCAACCACACGACCGGTGGCAGTTACTCCGCCTACCTGAACTGGATAAGTGGAAAGGTGGGGATGGACGCTACAGACAAAGGCGTGGGACCAGCCCTTGCATTGAAGGTTGAGCCAGGCGATCAGGTGCAAATGGAAACTTGGGTTCGATTTGCAAACCAGACTAGTTTCAGTCGAAACATGGACTTGCTGACAACGGCTGCAGCGCTCGGAAGTACCTTTGCATTCACGGGTGCTTTTGAAACATTTACTGCACCACAGGTGGCGGCGCAATTTCAAGGTGCTATGACAACGGCAGGATTCTTTAACAATAGCGACGATGACACCCGACCATACGCCTACCTGAACTACCTGGTCATGGATAAAAATATGGCAATGGCTGATGCGGGGTGGTTACAGGTGCCGCTGACGGCTGGTTTCAATCCGGGAGAAGAAGGACTACCCAACCGCTTTGTGAAACTGTCGTTCAACCAGCCGATCACCATTAATACCGAGGGCTACCTGTATGTTTGGGTAAGTAACGAAAGCGAGGGCAGTAGAGTGTGGTTTGATGACACCAAGGTAACTCATAAGCATACTTTTGTTGGTCAAGCAAGTGATTACGGTCCATGGGGCGATGTGATACGGCAACAGCAATCAAATGCGCTAGATAAATATCGTTTTGGGTATCAAGGACGTTTTGCTGAGAAAGACGATGAAACGGGTTGGAATCATTTTGAGTTGCGGGAGTTTGATCCCGCTATCGGAAGATGGATGACCACTGATCCTGCTGGGCAATATTGGTCACCGTATATCGGAATGGGTAATAATCCGGTAAGTGGACAAGATCCTACCGGTGGCTTTGACTGGGTTCAAAACGCAGATGGTCAGATATATTGGGATAGTAATGCTACTTCACAAGAGACTACCAAAGCGGGGGAGACGTATATTGGAAGAGACTTGACCTTCACATTCAACAGCTTCATTGATGCAAAACTTTGGGATGGACCTATGGGCGATTTTCCGACAGGTGATAAATTGACTTCAACAATTCAACTGACGTCACACACTGATAGCAAGAACAATTTACTTTCAGTAGATTTAGTTTCTAAATATGACGTGGCAGCAACTGGTGGAATATTTCAAGGTAAAGACTATGTTCCAGGGCAAATCAATATAGCGCTTAACGTAGCTGGGATGAAGGGTGGCTCTGCAACATTCGAGCAGCATGCCATGGTCAATGGTTTTGAAGAAACGGGCTTGAACCTGCTTAACTATGATGCCGTAAATGTTGCACAGAAACTTACGATCGGGCTTAATGGAAACAGGTTATCAATATCCGCAGGAACTGATATCTTCCCATCCGCGACGTTATCTGTTAATGAAATTCAACTGTTTATCTATTCCCAGCCTTCTTTTATTCAAACTCATGGAAGGTCGTTAGGTTCATTTGGAGATAATGGAATGTCGGGTGTTACTCCAAGTTGGGTTCCGAATAAACCATCACCATCATTTTATCAGCGCTATAGTAAATAAGTCCTACAATGAGAAAACTAATTGCTACCGTAATACTTTATCTCATTGTAAGGTCATTTGTATTCCTTTTAACAATCCTTCTGATTTTTAAGGACGTAAAAATGGTCAAGCTCTCGGATCTCAGGCACAGGGAAGATTGGCTAATGTTTATTTGGCTGTTTTTGATTCCTACATTAATAGAGGTTGTTGCTTTTGCATTCCCTTTTACATATTGGTTAAGTAGGCCAGATATCAGGAATAATAGACTATATTATTTGTTATTCCTCATTCTATTTCTTGCAGAGTTTATGATAACTCATTGGGTGATTGGCATGCGATATCCATTGATTAAAATACTGGTCAGTCTTGCCCTATTTTTTCTGGTATTTGGCAAACGGTTACCGTCACTTGCCAGATGATAAGCAAGACTTTATGAAAACTAAGAAGATTATTATTCTTGTCGTGAGCAGTGTCTTATTTTGGCTATGCGCAAATTGTTCCAGTGTGCAGAAGGCCCAAGCAAACTACGCCGAGGAGCAAATTGTAGGCATGTTTAATCAATGAAAAGAAGGAACCGGAAGTGTTCAGTTTTTTAATGAGAATGAGAAATTTGCACGAGGAATTGACTGCTATAGGGGGATTTTTTCAAGAAACCAAGGTGACACTGGTTTTCGTTATTTCGTTTTTTGTTTGTGCTTCAGTCACTGGTCAGCACGCAGATACAGTGATAAATTCAGCCGGGCATTTCAACTCCAGCGATGAGCTTGCCATTTCAAGATTGTATCAACAAAAGCATGAGGTAGATTCGCTCGAACGCAGGATTATATTAAAAAATCATGAACTTGATAGCTTGAATCGGTTCGCAGGTAAATCAACTGCAATTGTCAACAAGGAGATGGCCAAACTCAACAAACTTAGAAATGGAAAACTTCGGAAACTCAACAAAGAAATGCGGTCATTGCAGGCATCGCTTAGAAAACTTGATCCTGCTGGTGCTACCAGACGAGAATTTTCGAAGTTAAATGCTGAAATAGCATTGACCACTTCCTCAGCAAACAAACAACTCGCAAGAAAACAAGATAGGTTGAACAAAAAATTGAACCGAACCAAAGATAAGGCCGCCCAGGGAATGAGAAAAACTAAAGTGGACTCCTTGTTTGGCGGATCAGTCGGGAACGCGAAAACCAATCTAAATCTGCCGAAATTAAAGTCCTCTGAACTCACTAATCTTGAACGCAATTCCATGTCAATTCCTGGAACTGGAAATGGTCTTAAGCTTGGAAATGAGTTGTCATCGGGAGCATTGAAGGGCACATCATTAGGCAATATCGGTCTATCCGAGCCATCACTTAATGTAGCAAGCATTGCAGGCCTGGCCTTCCCTGGCATGAATAAAAGTGAATTAATGAAACTGAAATCGTATTCGTTAAATGTGACCCAATATCAAAAGCAGATCGCCGCCTTTCAAAAAAATCTAAATGAAGGAAAGCTGGAATCGAGCATTGAGACTGGCCTTGAAAATGAATTTAAGGCTACTGGACCTCTGAAGGACTTGAACGCCAAGAACAAAGAGTTACAGATGATGGTGTCCGACGAAGAAAAAAAGAAGAAACTGGTTCAACAATATCAGGATAAAGGATTTATAAAAAAACAGTTGAAGGATAAGGAGAATCAATTAGCCCATGGCGAATTACAGGCTGGACAAGGGAAGGTAAACATTGCCATCGGTAATATGACCAAGCTAAAGAAGAAATATCCTGAGGTTCGGAGTATCCATGACATTCAAAAAAAGATACCAAATTCAATGTATGGCAAACCTATCACGGAACGTCTGGAACCTGGATTTACGCTGCAATTCCAAAAGCAGCAATGGATAGATTTGTTTGTCGTGCCACAAATTGGGTACAAGATTTCAGGACGTATCTCGGCCGGAATCGGCGCCACTTTTCGACTTAGAGGCACTGTTGCCGACAGTTTTCGCGTTCGTACGAACAATATGGTTTTAGGTCCGAAAATTTATATCCAGGGAGTTATCAAAAATGGTTTTTTCCTGCGAGCAGAGTACGAGCAGATTTATGCGCAGCCAGTTTCAAAAGACAACCTAACCCTTCCTTATGTTAAACAATCCGGGTTTTTCATTGGCACCGGAAAAAGATTCAATATCTCTCCCAGGTGGAAAGGGACTGTTCAAGCCCTTTACAACTTATCTTATGATAAAAGGAAAACTCCATACGCAAACCCAATAAACTTCAGACTTGGTTTTTATTTCAATATGCGAAAAGCTGTAAAGATTCAGTCATAAATGCTTGAAATAATTCTTGTGCCTCCCCCAGATAATTTAATAATCTTTAAAAAAAGAGACTGTTATGATTTCAAGATTGAAAATTGTTCTTCTAGTAACCGGTATGAGTTACTTGCGTGTTGTGTGTGCCCAATCTGACTACGTTGTCACCAGTGCAGGCGACACCTTATTTGGCAATATCACCACTCCTAAAGTGAAGATCTATGACCGCGGCGAAGTGAAAATTAGGCCGACGGTCAAAAATAAGAACCACAAGGAAAAATTCTCCGCTGATGAAGTGGTGAGTTTTCGTAAGGATAATATTGTTTACGTCTCGCAAGTCATTAAAGAACTGGATCAAAACTTCCACGAAGTCGGCTCTCACATCTTTGTCCGAGAAATGGTCCGCGGAAAACTTTTGGTTTATATGAGCCAGACGCCGCAAGTAGCCGGTCCTGGGGCGATGGCTCAAATTACTAATTATTATTTTAGAAAGGAGAACGAAAACAACATAATTGCATGCCCAAAATCCAAGAAGAAAGTAATGGAGTATTTTCAGGACTGCGATCCCGTTAAAGCGGCCTTAGAAAATAAAAAGATTAAACACCATGACTACGAAGCATTAGCAAATTTGTACAATGGCTCCTGCAGATAAACTGAGGAACAAACATGATGTCACGCGGCCATAGAGGTATATTCCGGTAGTTGACGACTTGCTTCAGAATATTAATCAAAGTTCTTGACAACCGATTTGCGAAAGGAAGCGGAATAGAAAAATTCAGCAAAGGATTTATTTTTATTTGCATCACTCTCTGAAAGTATAACAAGGCGAGGAGTTACAAAACGTTTCTCTCTGAACTGCAGAACATCTTTAAAAAATACGTTTCGAAAGGGTAGTGCGAAACCAAGCTTGCAGAATTTCATGGCTGATACAGTTACTTCAATTTCATCTTAACATACCCCTTTTGGAGGGCGTATTTGTAAAGCCTAACATTAGTCCTGGCCTTCGTTTTTGCTTTAATGTTGGTCGGTGATTTTGTACAGTTTTCTCACTAAGCTTTAGACTACCCTTTTTATTATATGTAAAATGATAATTCCTTTTTTTGTATTTTTAATTACATGCAACAAACCGCAGAAGAGTTTTTAAAACTGATTCAAGGAAAACGCTTTAGAAGAGCCGACGCATATGAATTAATTTATAAATTCATTGCTATACAAGATTGTTTAGTTAAAAGGTACATTTTCATTCTTAAATCGCCTTAGGAAAAAACCATGCTGGTGGATTGATTGTTAAAAATTACTTCTATATTACTTAAGGTTTATTATATCTTAAACCAAACCAACTATTAAAGCCAGCTAAGTCCAGACGGGATGATCTGGCTTTTTTTACATCATGACCGGAATTTCTCCTTAATTGATTTTACAAGTTGTCGCTATGAAAATCGGAATACTAGATTCAATAAATCGGATTGGGGTCAGTTTCGCCAGGAATGAATCGGAAGGAAATGATATCATCCTAAGCAATCAAATCAGTCTGCTTCTATCATTCTTGCCATTAGTGTACATCGCCACAAATGTTTATAATTTGGGATGGTCAAGAATTACCCTCCCAATAAAGGCTCAACCCGCGTTTTTCCTTATTCCTATTTTACTCAACTATTTGGGGGCAATTACCCTCAGCAGGATATTTTTGAGCTGGTCCATGGCAATCGCCGCCATTTATTTTTCTGTTTACAATAAATCTCATGGAATTGATTTTGAGACTTCACATTATGTTGGAATACGATTTTCAATATTGGCCTCGGCAGTTATTCCCTTTCTGGTTTTTCGCTTGAAAAATGTTTTCCTTATTCTTTTGTCACTATCGGCCTCTTTCCTATCTCTTATTTTATTTGACTTTATTCATAGCTCGTTTGGAGTAGGTTATCAACAGGTAGGATTAAAGGAAATTGGATATTCACTTACGACAATGCGTACGTTGGTGGGCTTCATTATGATAACGGGGAGTTCTCTCTTTCTAAAAAGGATGGTGGAAAAAAAAGAGAAGTCTAATAACGAGCTTATTTTTCAGCTTGAAGAAAAAAATAACGAAATACTAGGCCAGCTAGAGGAGATATCTTCCCAAAACGAATATATCTCTCTGCAAAAGGATCAGCTCGAAAGCCAAAAACAGCTGATTGAGCTACAAAACAGCCGATTGCATCGAACCAATGATGAGCTCGAGTTACGAGTTGAGGAAAAGACCAGGGATATTCTCGCAGCGAACGTAGAATTAGAGAGACAAAATGTTCAACTGGAGCAATTTGCATTTATGGCTGCCCATAATCTTCGTAGTCCGGTGGCACGAATCCAGGGCTTGACCGATGTGTTGAATCATGCAAAGACTGAGCCAATTGAGAAAGATAAAATACTGCACTTAATAAAAAAATCTAGTGCGGACCTGGATGAAGTTATTCATGACCTTATCAGTGTTGTACAGGTGCGATCGCAAGGAGAAAGTTCCAAGTCAAAAATAAATGTCGTTGCCCTACTCAAGAGAGTGCTCGAACATATCAGCCATGACATTGAAAGCAATAAAATTGAAATCGTTAATAGCGTTGACCCCGACCTTGAGCTGGAAGTTAACGAAGCTTTGGCGTACTCCGTTTTATTGAACGTTATTAGTAATAGTATTAAATACAAGAATAATAATCAACCTCATGTCGTGATTAAGGGAGAAAGAGGAGATTCACAAATTGTCCTCGATATATCCGACAATGGAATTGGATTTAACTCAGATTTGCACAAAGACAAACTATTCCGACCGTTTAGCAGACTGAATACTATTCTGCCCGGCAAGGGTTTAGGGCTTTACCTTGTCAAGATTCACATGGAAAGCATGGGTGGTCAAGTAATGGTCAATAGTAAAATGGAAAATGGAACCACTGTAACACTTTTGTTTAAATCCCCTGGCACTTAGTCGTAATTATTTCCTCATTCCACACGATACTTCTCTGACCTCCAAGAACTTTTTTGAAAGGTGTGTCGGGATGCCTTTAGACCAGATGGGCAGATTGTATGATGCAGGTTAATTTAGTTGAAGTGGCCATGACTACAAAATGTTTGAGGTGGTACAAAAAACTTAATATGATGGCAATAATCCTACTGGCAGAGGATTCTTATCTTTGAGTCACACAAACAATTTTTAATGGACACTAACCCGGTTGAAAAAGTCATTGAAGGTTCAATGGATCAAATCATTGCATCTATCCGACGCCACCGTGATCGTCAAATAGATGAACTAGTCAAAGAGTCGAACCTGATGACTTTCCTTGAACATTACTATGATAGTGTCTTTATCAGCAAGGTGAAAAAGGAATTCCTGTTGAAAGATTTGATCGAACTGAAAAAATCCTCTTTGGACCTTTCCCATTACTCTTCCCTAATTAAGCAGATGAAAGACACTACAACTTTCACAGTTAACCCAAGTCACAAAACGTTTCTCTCCGAACTGCAGAACATCTTTCAAAAATACGTTTCGAAAGGTTAGCGGGAAACCAAGCTTGCAGAATATTAAGCTGATAGAGTTATTTCAATTTTATCTTGACGTACCCCTTTCGGAGGGCGTATTTATAAAGCCCAACATTAGTCCTGGCCTTCGTTTTTGCCTTAATGTTGGCCCGGTGATTTTGTACAGTTTTCTCGCTAAGTTTTAGACGCTTGCCAATTTCACTGGGAGGGACTTCCTTGCAAATGAGCAGCAGTACTTGCATTTCCCGCCTACTCAAGGTAATCGACTTAGCCATCCTTTTTCTTTCTTATCTTCATCTTCAAAATTTAAGTCGGCGCGGTTAAGAGTTAAATCGTAATGTGTAAAATGCTTCTTGCTCACTTAGGTCTTTCAGCCAAGGTAGAGAAATATAGGGCTACGGCTTAGTCCCTCGCCCGAGAATCTTTAGCGAGGATAGCCCTAAAATTAATCTCCCGTCTTAGTTTCTTTAGCTGTCATCCCGCTGAGTTGGGTATTTCCTATTGGCTCATTTTACTGTACAAGTGTCCATATCGCAGTTCTTGCAAGGCCAATAATGCTTTTGGTTGCTGATTGCAGGGTTTAGTATGGCGTGTATTTCCCTGGATTCAGGTAAGTTTGGAAAGGATATTTTAAGCCAAAATCAGATGAATTATACTGAGCCTTGGAGATTGTTAGTGTTGGCAAACCTTGCGGCCTCTTTTTCTAACGCGGGTGCGGCCTGGCTGGCACAGCTTAATTGGCAGCTTTGGAGATATGTTGGAAATGAACAGTTCGAGGCATATCATCTCGCTTGGTGGCACGGAATCTGGTGGGCAATATTTCCTGTTGCGGGACTCGCCATTATTGGGGTTTGCCTTCAGTTAAAATGGCGGCCACTCAATGTGCCCTCGATGGCTCTTTGGCTTGCGCTGATTTTGCAAATTCTTATTTATGCCGGTACGACACTATGGTGGGGGCCAGGTCAAGCTCGATTAACAATGATTCATTTGGCCGATGGAACACTAAATCCCGACTACTTGATCCTGACAAATACAAACTGGATTCGAACCATATTATTTACGTTCAGCGGACTACTGCAAGGTTGGGTTAGTATTAAATCATTGAGATGAAATACTTTTCCGTTCCTATCTACTTATAATCCTCAGTTTGGTATCATGATTAAGTACACCTTACAGAACTCTATTTTCTAACTCCATTAAAGGTTACAAAACTCCATTATTTTTCTTTTCAAAACTCAATTAATTTACCACATCTGCCCAGTACTGCGTGTAGTTGATTTTAGCGCCTAATGAAGTATTGCCAATTTGGTTAGCGGCACCAATTGATAATTGATGCTCGTTATAGATATCATCACCGAAACGAAAAATACCAATTCCGAATGTTGCAATTTTTGAAGGGGCAGAGATAGCTGCTGCCATCCGACTTGCTCCGATTAGTGATGGTCGGACTTCATACGCAAAGGAAGACTTAACATGATCAACTTGGGCAAGGCCGGCCACATTGTTAAAGAGTGACCAGGCATCAGCAGTTGTTGAGGATGCATAGGCCATTCCGGCAATGTTTGCACCCATTAATGTGTTGGTACCCTGTGAAAAAGAGATATTGGAGATGAAGATAACAAGCACGGTATACTTTCTTATCTGTTTATGGGCAGTCTTATCTGACTCCGAGATTGATTTTTTTAAACACTGACTTAATATTTTCTTTGTAGGAAGACAGAATTTTGAATGGTTAGCTTTCAGCCACATGATTTTTGAGAACAGATGATACGATTTACTTTACTATTGGTGTTAGTATTGTCAACATTTCCTGGTTATGGTCAGGGATTGGTAAAGGAACATTATAAGTCAGGTGAGCTAAAAGGAATTGGGAGGCTTTTTAATGGAAAAAAAGAAGGTGAGTGGATTTTTTATTACCCAAATGGGAAAAGGAATTCGATCGAAAACTATAAAGAGGGGAAGCTACATGGTGAGGTAACTTATTTTTATCCTTCTCCTTCTGAAACCAAACAAGGTCAGGAGACTTGGCGTGATGGAATAATGCAGGATTCGGCCTGGTATTATCACTCAAACGGAAAATTGAAAAGTATAGGAATTTTTCAAATGGGGCAATACGCCGGTCAATGGAAACACTATCATGAAAATGGAAAATTGGAACGTATAGTTTACTACCAAAATGGGTTACCGGAAGGCAATACATTTGCTTATAGTGACAAAGGTAATTTGATTCAGGAGGGAAGTTATCATCAAGGCTTGGAGTCAGGCGAATGGAGATTTTATTCGGATGATGGTAAACTCAAATTTTATGGATCATACCAATTAGGAAAACCGATTGGCATTTGGTACGAAATGAAAAAAGGTAAGCCGAAGATTTACAAAAAATACTAAATCAAAACTCCTTCTTTAGACTAAGAAAAAAACCCTGATGATGTTGGTTTGTAAATGTAAATTCTGTTCGGATTACCATATCATAAACGGTAACAAAATCCAGACCTGTTCCCCAACTTCCAATTACTTTGTTGGTAAAGCGGGTGTTGAGTGGTTGAGGAGATCCATTAGAGTCATGGTAGTCTGTATAATATTGAAAATTCTCAGCATATCCCCAGTCAGTATATGCCTTCAAGTAAATTGAAAGAGGAAAATAACGCAGCTGCTCCCGAGGCATACTCTCAAGATCCCAGACTTTATTAAATATTCTGGTTTTTAGAGTTGTTTTATTTAATACAAACCAAGGTGCTTCTATTACAAAAGTTTCAAAGCCACGCACTAGTTGTCTACGGTAACCCATACCGTTGTATAGCGCGTAAGGTTGTGAAGTTTGTGTAGTGGCATAACCACCACTGTAATTGGAAAGAAACAGATTCTTTTTCAAAATAAAGTGCCGAGCGTATGAAAGACCTGCTTCCAGAATGTTAACGGAACTGCCGGCTCCCCAACCAGTCTTTTGAACATACCCGGTCACCTGGTAACCTCGCAATGGATATTGAATCACATCGCGATGCTCTGAATTAAAAGAGTAATTTATATATCCATATTGAAGTTGAAGTCTCGTTCCGTTGTAACCAAAATAATTTGGATTGAGTACAGCAATAGTGTCATTAATCTTGCTGTCGCGGTAACCAACTAACAATGAGTGTGTTTCAAAAAATGACTTTCGATAGAAATAAGTAAATGATGCTCCCTTAGTCACTTTTAAAGGCTTATCATATTTTAGATATTCAAGTATATGATTGTCGGTAAAATACGCGAGGTTTTTCGGCTCTGAATAATCAAAATTAAAACCGATTCCTTGTTTTTGTCGCTTATCGATATAAGGAATGCGGTAGGAAAGTTCGTAGCGCTGAGTGAAACCAAATTGCAAAATCAGCTGAATTGTCTCATTTCGTCCACGAAAATTATAGCGTGTAAGATTTACTCCGTAATTAATACGGCTCAAGTCATGATTATAATTCTGCCACCATTCACTAAAGTTTCGATCGGAAAGTTCAAAAATTGGAATGGGAAACGTGTACCATCGTTCGGTAACTTCCACAAGCAAATCCATCATGTTGTTGTTTAGTTCAAGGCTTCGCACGTTCACCGTATGAAACAAACGCAGATTATAAATTTTTCGCCTGTCCCAAAGCAGCTCGTGTTTTAGGCGTCTTAAACTAATGGTGTCGCCAGGCTTTAAGGTTAATTCACGTGAAATGATTCTTTCCTTGGTGACTTTGTTGCCAACGATCAAAATACGATTTACCGTTAACACACGTGATGAATCAGGCGATGGGACAATAATTGTATCCATGCGACTGTTTCCTATCATTCCCAAAAATCCAACTATCAGCGCGAGCATGGTTTACGGTTACTAGTAACTTAGATATTACTAAGGTGTATTTTGTAAGTCGCTGGATGGTGTCAGTTTGTAAGATCGAATTAAAATAAAAACCCCCACCAACACCAACGGAATACTAAGAATTTGGCCCATATTAAATGGAAGCTGGTCCTCAAATGAAACCTGGTTCTCCTTAAGAAATTCGTAAGCAAATCTTAGCGACCACAACAAAATCATGAACATTCCGAAAATCCTTCCCTCCGGAAGGTTGATTTTGTATTGAGACCAGTACCAAAATAAGAAAGCAAACAATATCACACATGAAATTGATTCATACAATTGAGCTGGGTGACGAGCAATACCAAAGGTGCGAACGCGGGCGGCAAAAGTTCCATCTTGTTCTTTTACGACATTATACTGGAGAGGATGCATGCCGGGCTCATCAACAAACTCGTTAAGCTGATTCAGGTAAAATCTCACTTCATTTGTTACAAATGAGTTGGCTTGCTGTTCGTTAATATTCTTTTTAAAGACGAGTAAAATATCAATTGGAACTCTTCCGTTTTGGCCATCAGGAAGATCTGTTTTCTTAATCTCTAAGAAGTCGACAGGGTTGGTTCCGTTTGGATCTCGCATGATAGCCTCGCTCACACGATTAACGAACACTACGCTGAATGGATTATTGGACGGCTTGCCAATTATTTCAGAATTGAAAAAATTTCCTAATCTGATGAAAGCACCGGCAAGGCAAACAAGAATGACAATACGATCCAATACCTGGAGATAGTTTTGTCCTGGTTTCTTTTTTCGGCTATATAGCCACAGTCCGAATAAAATCCCGATAGCTGCGCCATGACTTGCCAAGCCCTGTAATCCTGTAAAACGGAAAGGGCTGAATTCAAAAGGCAGGAAAATACTCCATGGGCTTTGCCAAATAATTTCAGGTTGATAAAAAATAACGTGACCGAGCCTGGCACCTAAAATTGTGGCAACAGCCATATAAACAGTGAGAATATCTACATCACGATCTGGCTTACCTTCTTTTTTATGGATGTAATACAAAATCTGTTGCGTTACCAGGAATCCAAGAGCAAATAGCAATCCATACCACCGAAGGGCAAAAGGACCTATAGAAAATATTTCAGGACTTCCGTTCCAGATAATAAAGTCGATCATAAAAGAAATGAATGATTAGATAACAATGACAAAAACAGGTTTACTAATCGGCAAAGATAATGCTTGCTCTTGAATGACCAAGACTAGGGCAATTGATCCAAATCAGTCAATTCTTCAGCAAAGCTTCCGCTTAAAATCGGGAACCGGCACCAGCTGCGTGGGTCCACATTCAGGTCATCAAAATGAAAAGAAGGGGCAAGGCGCTCCCGTTTCCACTGATTGGCCGACCAAAGACGGAAGAACTTCTTTATATAACTTTTCAGGGCGTTGTGATCATGGTAATTAGTGACCATTTCCTTGTACACTTCAAACGGATTTTTTCTGTCGCGAATTCCCAGTTTCTCAATAGCGACTAAAACTTCATATGGCATTAAATCTTTTTCATCGGTTTGCGCTCGTTCCAATGGCCTGAGCTCAGCTGTTGGTTGTAAATTATTCACATAAGACAAGCCAGAGTAACCTAATTCTTTTTCAGCCCACTTCAACCATTGAATGATAAATGGTTTATCCACTCCCGCTATCGGAGCAAGACTGCCACTCGTGTCACCATCCATTGTTGCGTAACCAACATCCCCTTCGCTACGGTTTGAGGTAGTGAGTAAAATGCATTGCTGCACATTGGCGAGTAACCAAATAATAGGCGAGCGTGCCCGGGCTTGTATATTTTGCTTTGCAATGTCGTCAGTCTCCCAACTAAGATTTCTCCCGAGAGCATTTTCAATTTTCTTTTCACAAGAATCGACCTCGTCATCAATTGTCCAGCAATGGAATTTTGCACCTATCGATTTCGCCAATTCTTTTGCAGCTTCCAAAGTTGTTGTTGACGAATTTTTTGTTCCCTGGTAGGCACATGCGAGCAAATGCCCTGTAGCTTCTTTTTCTTTTTGTATAAGAGGGAGATTGAGGCTTTTGCAAAATTTTTCCCATCCCAATTCTTTGGATGCCCTTCGCACCATTTCGGCAACAAGCACAGCGCAGCAAGACGAATCTGCTCCACCGCTTAAACTTAGTACAAAACCTTTCGCTTTACTTTTTCTCAGGTAATCAAAAAGAGCAAGTGATGCTGCCTGGGCAAACTCTT
>Ga0207112_1175_pt1 | contig 14797 bp, 10 predicted proteins | sample Alteio_BWMinHeat_72_FD_153549 | JGI IMG/M metagenome (GOLD analysis project Ga0207112, IMG submission 153549) | Enriched cells from forest soil in Barre Woods Harvard Forest LTER site, Petersham, Massachusetts, United States -... | ecosystem: Environmental > Terrestrial > Soil > Temperate forest >...
TGTATCGGTCCAGCACGGATACCAAAACTTTCCATCGGCCGCCATTCCGATATAGTCTCCAAAAAATCTCAGCAATCCAAGGGATACGACCACTCTGACGTCAAGTGGATCGCACGAGGCTGAAGTAATACGCCGCGTTGTGAACGTTGCGCCGCCGTCTCGCGACAAACTCAGGAAGAGATCCACCAGTTTGTTCGAATCCGGATCATTTCTGCTGTCGTAAAAGCAGACTCCCACATCGCCATTACTCAGATCTGTGGTAACCCATGGAAAGAACTTGTCAGTAATGGTAGCGGCATGGTCTCCGTCGACTGGCTTGGGTGGCGACCACGTACTTCCAGCATTGTCGGAACTAGTAAAAAAAATATGGGCTGCTCCAGTAATGTCTTTCGAAGCGTACGTGACATAGATCCTGTCTCGATGCGATTGCGAATGATCGACAGCGATCGACGGGAAGCTATTCACGTCCAGAATGGACTTGATCGTCGGATGCCCATTGATGTCATTGTGCGGTACGATGGGACCAAGATTGAGATACTCCGCGATTTTTACTGGTGCTGAGAAGCTCACCCCACCATCGGAAACCGCAGAGAACATTTGTTTTCGATTTGTGTCCAGATCGATGTAGGCAATAACCAGTTTCCCGTTCGAGAGGACTGCTGGTATTGGCGACTGATATTGGCTTGCATCCGGAGTCACATACGTTCGCGATGACCATGTCGCGCCATGATTTGTCGAAAAGGATTCTGCGATTCTCGTCTTGCCATTTGCGATCTCGGTCCAGCAAACATAGATTCTCCCAACATGGGGACTCGACGGATCTTTGTCGACCACGGAGTAATATTTGTCACTTAGTACACTTGGTCCATTTGAAGTATCCTGAAATACAACTGTGGGCTCCAGCCACGTGTGCCCGTCGTCGATCGATCGATAACAGAGTACTTCATTCTTTGGAATTGGTGAGCCCACGTTATCGTAGTGACCATTCGAAAAATATACAGTGTCGCTCGCCGCGAAGTTAACGGCTGGATCCGTAGCTAAGGGAAGACTGCCAAACGTTGGCAATGGCTGAGAATGCCAACTCAGTCCGCCATCGGTTGAGTTGTATGACCACAGCACATTATCCGATCGAAAATCATTTGCGCCTGCAACGAGGAGCTCTGGGTGTCCGGGTCGAACCGAGATTGATGGCTCATCCTGATCTGCTGTGAAATCCTTGGTGATATTAATGTTTGGGAAATCCGGCGCATTATTACCAAGCGATTGCACAGCAACACTTGGTTTTGACCAGAGACGTCGCAGTTGGGTATGAGGCCGATGAGCATCTGCGACAGCGCAATCAAGAAAGACGCAAGATCGCTGAGCCTGTGTTGCCGAGGCCATCAGCAGTACAAGAAAATGGACCGAAACGAAGAGGAGCAATCGCCGAGGTACCATCTTTGATTGCAGCAGTTAAAACGGTCCGATCAGCACGGGAAGATCTCCACGAGCTTTTCTTTTGAATACCCGGCCGCGAGTGCGAGCATCAGTTTGATTCGTGCCTTTGGCCCCGTAACGTATGGCGAAAAGAGACATCCGAGCTTGTGCAATTCCTTTCCTGCACCTTGATACGAATAATATGGACGGACAGGCCCGGCCTGGCAACGCGAGGTGATCACAACCGGAAGCCCCATTTCGCATGCCCTGGCAATGCCGTTGACCGCACCTGGCGGCACATTTCCCTGCCCCATCGCTTCGACAACAATTCCCATTGCCCCAGCCTTCATGGACGCGATGAAAAGTTGATCGTCCATGCCAGCGTAAGCCTTCAATAGTTCAACATATGGCAACTCGACCTCGTCAGTAGTCGGAATAGATAGTCGATGATGTGGCGAGCGAAACCGCTGTGGAGTAGTATGCTCGAGCACATGAACAATGCCAAGCGAGCCAAAATCCATGGAGCGAAAGGTGTCGATGCGCGTGGTGTGACTTTTAATCACCTCGCTGGCGGCGTGCACGGTACCATCGAACACAAGAAGCACCCCTTGATCATAGAACTCTTTACTTGCTGCGACTCCTATGGCATCCAGTAAATTCTTTCCGCCATCCCATGCAGCGTCCGTGCTGGGATGCATCGCTCCGGTGAAAACGATCGGCTTATGATCGCCGACAGCGAGATCGAGGAAATACGCGCATTCTTCCACGGAGTCGGTACCATGTGTGATCACGATCCCATCGACACGTTCGCTGATCGCCCGGACAAATTCCGTTAGCGTCAGCATCATCTCTGGCGAGATATGCGGGCCGGGCAGCGTTGCAAAATCGTAGACCTCAACTTCAACGCTTGGAAGAAATTGCTCCAGCTCCGGGATCCGGGCCATGATCTCCTTACCACCGAGTGTAGGGATAATGCCGCTGCCCGGAGTTGCCGTCATCGCGATCGTCCCGCCGGTAAAGATGATGGCAACACTCGCCGTTTTCTCCTTCCGATGTCCTTTGGCGCTGGCTACTTCGATCGTTTGAGCTTCTGGGGCAAGAGTCATAGCATGATAAGGATTGCGTTTGGTCGATTTTGGTGATCGTGGGTTGCCCCCACATCGCTAACACAACTGTTGTCACATAACCTTTTAATGGAGAGGAGAGATTCCTTATTATGCTATAGATATGGCGAGTTTATCGACTGCTGACTTTTTTCCTACAAACAGCGTGTCTCTCAGTGTAAGACTTAGCCTTGAAGCAGTTTTAATTGAATTTTGTGAATGGAATCATGTCGGCTTCCAACGACTTGTTTCCGAAACTGCTAACCTCACATCATTGAACGAATAGGTCATCACAAGTCAAAGTCATTACGACGCTCATAAGGTGTATGAACCTACATTTTGCCCGGCGGATACTCATCAGTGCTCTTGTTATTGTTGTGAGTGCGGGCTCTGCCCATAGTCAAACCGGATCGAAGTACCCATCTCGGCATCATGCGAACACAATGGGTCAGAAGAAGAGTGTGCGCTCACTCGAACTGCTTGGCATCCGGCCTGGCATTTCGATGGATAGTGTGCGAAGAGCCCTCGGGAGTGACGGTGCGCTGATGCGCGAGATCGCTCAGGATTCGCTCAGCCAATCGTTCAATGATAAGTCACTGCATATCTTTCTCTTGGATTCGATCATGTGCCGATTGACCTACATGCGGATGGTCTTCGTGTTTGACGATGCGAGCAGACAGCTTCGGCGTTTTGTAATCACGCCAAGAGAGACTTCCATCGCCGCTGGTCAAAGCGACGACATCAATGCGGCCCTACTTCTCTATTTCGGTCAGCAGTGGGGTAAACCGGAAATCAACTTTGATCCCCCCGCCTGTTTTATTTGGCGAACGGGCAATATTGAGATGCGAGGATTTATCAAGCGGAGTTATCCGCTATGGATCATGGAAGGATAATCCCTCGCGCGCTGTTGTCCGCCTGAACTTAAGGAAACTCAATTTTCGTCGAATAGGCGTTGTGGCAAAAACTCCAACTACTCGTCAGACCCCAGCAGTAGAGCGCACCGGCGCTCTTGCCACCGAACGGACGGAAACCGATATCGAGCGATCACTTCGCCCGAAAGCGTTTGCCGAATTTGTTGGACAGGAAAGCATCCTTGATAACCTCCGGATCTTCATCCAGGCCGCGACAAAACGCGGCGATGCACTGGATCACGTTCTGTTCACAGGACCTCCGGGCCTTGGCAAAACGACGCTCGCACATATCATCGCCCAGGAAATGGGAGCGGCGATCAAAACAACATCGGGACCCGTACTCGAACGCCCGGGAGATCTGGCAGGGCTATTAACTTCGCTGGAAGAAGGAGATGTTCTCTTCATCGATGAGATCCATCGACTATCAGCGGTTGTCGAAGAGTATCTTTATTCCGCCATGGAGGATTACAAACTCGACATTATGATCGATTCCGGCCCAAGCGCGCGTTCGATCCAGATCGAGCTCAAACCGTTCACGCTTGTTGGAGCTACCACCAGGGCAGGTCTGCTTTCGGCACCGCTGCGCACTCGCTTTGGTATTACCAACCGCCTCGATTACTATCGTGCGGACACATTGCAAAAGATCGTAACACGAAGCGCGGGACTGCTGAACGTCGAGATCGATCCGGAAGGTAGCTTTGAACTTGCCCGTCGCTCGCGCGGCACACCGCGAATTGCTAACCGTTTGCTCAGTCGCACTCGTGACTTCGCGCAGATCAAGGGCGATGGTCGCATCACGAAGGAAATCGCTCACATCGCCCTTGAAGCATTGGAAGTCGATCAACATGGCCTGGATGAAATGGACAAGCGGATCTTGCTCACAATCATTGAGAAATTCAACGGCGGGCCGGTTGGATTAAATACGATCGCAGTTGCGGTCGGCGAAGAAGGCGGCACGATCGAGGAAGTTTACGAGCCTTTTCTCATCCAGGAAGGATTTCTGAATCGAACACCGCGCGGCAGGGAGATCACACCACTCGCGATGCGACATTTTGGACTCAATCCTGCTAGGCTCCGCGCCGAGGAACAATCGCTTTTCGGCTCCTGAATTACGAACACATTTTCTCTCAGCCGCATGAAAGGTACGCCATTAACAGAAGAGTCATTCAACTACATCGTGGATCTGTTTGCGAGGGACGAAGCCGCGCTTCTCGAACGGATGAGCAGTCGCGCAAACGAGGCCGGTATCCCAATGATCATGATCAGCGAGGAGCAGGCAAAATTCATCGAAGTCTTTCTGAAGGCGATCAAAGCAAGGCGCGCGTTGGATGTCGGAACATTGTTTGGCTATAGTGCCGCAATTATGAGTCGAGCCATGGGGCCTGACTCTCATGTCGTCTCGCTCGAATTTCTTCCGATGCATGCAGAGGTCGCCAAAGCCAATCTCGCAGCTGAAGGTATTGACAATGTCGAGATCATTGTAGGCCCAGCGGCGGAATCTCTGAAAACGCTGGAGACCGTGAGTTTCGACTTCATCCTAATCGATGCCGACAAAGAGAATTATTCGATCTACCTCGACTTCGCTTTGAAGTTGATCAAATCCGGAGGAGTCATTGCCGGAGACAATGCGCTGGCATGGGGAAAGATCACGAACAATTCGATCAGCAAAGACGACCCGGATTACCTCAGTGTGACCTCGATGCAGGCCTTCAATTTATCGTTTGCTAACGAACAACGGCTTTTCAGCATTATCGTACCTGTTGGCGACGGGTTGGCCCTTGGAGTGGCCAAATAAGCCCAGAATCGCACATAATGGCAGTGGCAGGAACATTTTAGCTCCCGAATCGGCTTCCCCATTCTCATATCATTCGTTTTAGAAGCTCTACATTAAATCGCCCTATGCATTCAATCCGATACCTGCGCACCCTTGCGCCCTTAACACTCGTATTGTTTTTAGCTCTTTCGACACCAGCAATTGCACAGCTGCAAAACACGGTTTGCCTGCTCAAAGGTGAACTCGTTACCAGCGATGGTCAAAAGCTCTCTGGTGCAACCGTTGCCATCTACAACGGAACAGAGAAGATCACCACAACGCGGTCGAACGCTGATGGAAAGTTCACCGCAATCGTACATCCTGCAACAACTTACCGTGTGACGTTCACGCATCCGCAGTATTCCTACAATGAAGAAACTGTAGTGGTACCGCCAACGGAAAGATATCTGGAAGTACCGCTGCACGCATCGTTAAGACCGCTCCACGATGGTCAGGCGTTCGCTCTTTCGCAGCCGGTATTTATGGAGAAAAGCGCGACGATCGAACCTTCGGCAACTTCACAGCTTGACGAGATCGTGAACGAAGTGAAGCACAACCCAAAGCTTACACTTACGATCACGGTTTATCCTGATCATCCGATCTTGAACCCAAAGAAGGATATCAAGGAACAGCAGCTCGCAGCTGGCCGCAGCAATGCGATCACTTCGTTTTTGCTTTCGAACGGTGTCAGCGCAAAAAGCTTCTCGATCGTCAAGAGCACCGATGTGCCAGAGGGCCAATTCCCGCGGACGATCACAACTGCTGCCAAGAAAAAGAAGAAGGCCACAACAGAGCGTGTGCTCATTCCTCAATACGTTCACATCCTGGCGCACCTCGGTTAAGAGGCGTCCTCAGTCATCGCGTTGCACACCCGTTGAACGAATGTTCGACCGGTTCAGCACATAACTTGAGTGGACGTCGAGTATATCTGAGGAGGAAGGACCATGTTCGGGCTCGACATGGACTGGAATATTTATATAACTATCTCTCCTGACGATCCTTCCCGTCAGGAGATTTAGGTACATGGTGTCCCTTCCCGTTATCGGTCCATGGAATAGCAGCTGCTGCTCTCCAATGCGCTTTTGAATACCGGTGAAAATCCCTGTTTCCACACAGGTAATGATCGCCGCAACACCACCAAGTGTATCTCGCACTCCGTCGAACTCGTAGGCATAGTGCGTGCTATATCGAAACGTACCTCCGGGGACAGTGACAGTATCAAGACGATCATCCACCCAGTTTGCACCATAGGTTACCATGGCCAATGGAAGTGGCAGGATCATTCGTGGGGCGCGGAAAAAGTAGGCTAGGAATTGCGCATCTTCGCTAAGGATCGCCGTATCGATTACCTGGTGATGGATTTCCTGTCCGTCCATGCTGAACGTCAGCCGCGACACCTTATTGATCGATCCAATTTCCTTGATCGTAGTATCCCGATCTGTCGTACTTAAGCGTGCGTAGTACCTGTCGAACGTCCAAATGCTCTTTTGCAGATCGACTGCAATATTCTTCCACACTAACTGCGCCCTGCTAATTATTGGAAACTTGTCTCCATTCTCAAGCGTGTGAGTGACGATGGTTTCAGCATCGTATAGTGTTGTGCCCAACTGCGGCTTATAGCGCAGCGTGTACCGCTCCTCTTTGGCAACGACGACCTTCGGTACGACGTCCTTTGGCTTCTCCTGTTGCGCCGCTGCGGGAAGTGCCGCAAGAAATGAAAGCGCACAGAGGCTCGCAAATGCGAGCCAGGTTCGGCCGATCTGATTGAGGATGTTCATGAGGGCAAACAAGATGTCAATTCATCAAGATGTAGTCCTCACCTGAGAACGGTGATCGATCTCGAGGATACGATCGTACCTCGAGAGAGCAGTCGAACGAAATAGACACCAGAAGAAAGTCCTGAAGGCAGCGTGAGTTGCAGATCGCCTGCTCCTGGATGTTGTTGCCCAGACAGAATCTTCCCCGATTCGGCTTCTACCAACTGAATTTCAAATGACTGATTCGAATTCGCACCCTCAAGAGAGAGATGGAGAAGTTGGCCGGAAATCAAAGGCTCCGGCCATGATCCGGTGATTCGAGGTTGTGCACTGAAGTTTGATGTCGGTGCTGTTACACCTGATTCAGCAGCACGAAGGCCGTCGATATTGACTGCCCATGCGGAGCGACCGTCAGTTGCAGCGACCAGCCACTGTTTGTACTGTTTGATATCGTGGACGATCATGGCCGGCATCTCGGCGCCGTAACGATACCAACTCTTTCCGCCATCGACTGTCACAAATACTCCTACATCTGTCGCAGCGAAGATGCAATTGTTGCGTGTCTTCGGATCGCCCTGCTCCGCAACCGTATCGATCAGGATCGCGCTGACTGAAATATTTGGAAGATTTCCTGAGATATTCTTCCATGTTTTTCCACCGTCAGTCGTCTTGAAGATGTGTCCCGTACTCGATCCGCCGAGGAATGACACGAATGCCGTAAGCGAATCCGAGCGATCAGGTACGATCGATGATGCGGTAGCGCCAGGTAACCCGGCTGTTACTCTAATCCAGGTCGGGGCCGAATCTGAATTTAGTAACGGGTTCACAGTTGTGCGCCACAGACTTGAAGTGTACGTATTGGACAGTATCATCGAGCCGCCGGCCCAAAGCATTGGCCTGCCGGCCGCATCGCGGGGACCGACTGCAAGGCACTCAATATCGCCATTGTACCATTGCTTGGAGTTACCGAGCACTCCACCGATCGTCGGCGACCATTTTGACCACTGGAAGCTCTTATTTACGAAATCAAATTTGGCGTGATAGACGTGCTCGCGAGCTGTGTAGATGTCTGTTCCCGTCACTTGATCGAGCACCATCGGAGCAATGAATCCGGTTGCTTCTGTGGTATCGGTCAGTCGATTCGGAGCTTTGAGCAACTGATAGCTGAACCAATGCCACTTCGAATTGTAATTGCTGGGACTTAATCCGTACAGATCGTAACCAAGATTCGGGTGAAGCGAATCCAGTCCGTCACGATACGCAAGTCCTCCCAGTTGTTGCGAGGTAAAAAGTTTGTTGCTATCGGTTACGCTTGCGACCGCCCGGCCACCATCTCCGCGGTTGATCCAATCCCAATCAGGATTTGCAGTAAAGCCGCGTGCGACTGTGCCATTATCCTGCGTACCACCGAAAAGTTTGAGTTGTGTTGGATCAGTGATCGGAGCCATATGGTCCATCACAGGCCACCAACCTTCGATACCGTAAAACATCGTGATCGGCAGACCCTTGAGCTGCTCCCAGTTCGTACCAAAATCGCGTGTACTGAAAACACCCCCATCACTTCCTAGCAGCAGATCATTTCCTGTTGTTGAAGTAGTAAAAGCTAACGCATGCTGGTCGCTGTGTTGCGTGCGGTCATTCCGGAAATATCTTGTATAACCGATCGTGATGTCATGGAAGGTTCGACCGAAATCCGTGGAGCGCATCACGTCGATGCCGCCAATGTAGAGCTCGTTCGGATGCCGGGGATTGGCCGCGAGATAAAAATTGTAGTCGCCCTGACGATACAGGATATCGGTACTGTCCGGTCCGATCACGCCATAGGGGATTCTCAAAGTCGAGTCCTGAAGTTTCGTCCAGCCATGATCTGGATCGGTCGAGCTATAGAGACCGAAGAAGTTTACATCGGCTCGAAACTTCGTGACGACATTGACCGCCGAAATGCTGACCGCCGCATAAAGCAAACTCTTTCCACTTGAGTCGATCCATGCAAGCGTGCCACGACTGAGGTACTTGAGCGTAACTCCGTTCGGAAGCCCGATGCCGGCAATCGTATCGATGCGTCGCCAGTTCGTACCCGCATCAGTTGTGTGCCACAGTCCCGTATTCGTGCCTCCCAGTGAAAGACTTCCTTCTCCGCGCAGATCCATTGCGAATGCCATCAGATCCTTTGAATCATGCGGATTCATCGCAAGGTCAATGATCGCGAGTGTCGCTGAAGATTTTACGCTCGTCGAATGCGAGAGTGATTTGATCCACGTCGATCCACCATCAGTCGATTTATAGACGCCTCGATTTGTGTCGGAGGCCGACGGAGGATAAGCTGGTCCTGATGCCGTCGCAACATACAGCACGTTATGATCGGTAGGATCGATGAGGATCTTCGCAATATAGAGTGTTTTGGCTAAGCCGAGTGAGGTCCAGGTTGCGCCACGGTCTGACGAGCGCCAGAGGCCGTTGCCAGGATAAGAGTCTGCACTGAAGTCACATTCGCCCTGGCCGAGGTAGATGATGTTCGTGTTCGTCGGGTCGATTGTGATCGCTCCCGTTGAAAGCGCCGCGAGCGTATCGGTGATGCATGTCCAGCTCGTTCCATGATCAAGCGTTCTCCAGACGCCACCGTTTGCAGCGCCGGCAAAGAAGACATTCGAATCCTTCGGATCAACCACAAGCGCCGAGACTCGGCCACCGATCGAGTTCGGTCCGATCATCTGCCACGCAATGACAGGATCCGTCAACGTTTGATTTTTCCCATACTGACCCAAGATCGGAATCGATCGTGCTGCCTTAATCGCTGCTGGATACAGCTCCGGATCGATCTCGGCATTCGGCCAAGCTCGTTTGCGATACCAATCGGAGTTCGGCGCTTCCCCATTTGATCCTGGAGGCGGCATGTGAAGTCTGCCGTGAGATAGGGCTTTGACATGGTGCTTATGATGCCTGTGGTGACGATGGCGCCTTACAGTCGCAACCTTGACACCTTGCCACTTACCTGGGTGCACAACCGCGCCTCTGCTTTCATTGGGTTGTGCACTTGAGGTCGAGGAAGTGCCAAGCAATCCGAGCAGAGTGAGAACCGTAACGCGCAGCGCGTTCAGCACAAAGTTCAAGTCGAGACTACGAGAGGATCTGCGCATCAGGTTCGTTAGAAATATTGGGCTGTTCGTGCCGAAGAAGGGCACGCACGTGAAAAACTTGTGTAGCGGTTAATAAGTTTGTTCTTATCTCCTCCCGGCAAGACTTTCACAACCATCGAACTCCCCGAAAAGCACTCTGGTTGTACCCAGCATGAAACTCCGCAACCTCTCCGCCTTTTTGATTCTCGCTCTGCCGCTTGATCTCTTCGCTCAAAAGCCACCCGAGAGGCTTTCGCGCAATATCAATTCCGAGCAAAGCGAGCTCGCTCCCGTCATCAGTTCTGACGGCAAGACCCTCTATTTCGCAAGGCCGCGTTACGGACTTGATAGTTCGATCGTGGTCGACATCTGGCGAAGCGTGCAAGGCGAAGCATCAGGATTCGGCCCTGCGGAGATCATCGGAGGCTCGCTCTCGAGCCGCTATGGCATTGCCGTCACTAGCGTTGCCCCTGATAACAACTCCCTGTATCTCATGGGCAAGATGCAGGAGAACACTCCGCCGGAAGACCGCATCTACGTCTCACACCGAACGAAGGACGGATGGTCTGAACCTCGATCGATCCACATCGACAGTCTCCGAGTGCGGGGCACCTTTACTGATTATTCGTTTGGACCGGACCAGAAGACGCTCGTCATGTCGGTCGAACGCGATTCCACGATGGGTCAGCGCGATCTCTACGTGAGCTTCCTCGACGAGCCGCGCAATCGATGGACCGAGCCGCTTTGGCTTGGGTCGAAGATCAATTCGCCGTACTCCGAAATGACGCCTTTTCTCGCTACGGATAACCGCACGCTCTACTTCTCGAGCGACAGGCCGAACGGCTACGGCGACGTTGACGTCTATCGGAGCGTTCGGCTTGATGACTCCTGGAAGAACTGGTCGATACCAGAGAATCTGGGACCATCGATCAATCATCCCGGACGAACGCTTTATTACACCGAGGACGCGCGGGGCGAGTACGCCTACTTCGTTTGGCGACCTAATATCAACGAGCAGACAGACATCTTCAGGGCACACGTCGCGAAGCAGAAGGCTAATGTCGTTGCGCTGGTTCACGGTCACGTCCTCGATAATGAAGGTCATCCCGTCGCTGCCCGCATACGCTACGAGCGCCTCTCGGATGGCAAGGAGCTTGGATCTGCCCGTAGCGACCCTGCGACCGGCGACTACCAGCTCACGCTGCCTGCCGGGGCCCTCTATGGCATTCGTGCACAGAAGCAAGGGTTTGCTCCGACGTCAGAGCACATTGATCTATCCGATCTGAAAGAGTTTGAGGCCATCGAGCGCAACCTCGTTCTGACGGCGATCAAAAAAGGCGCACTCGTCCGGCTCAACAGCATTTTTTTCGAGACCGACAAGGCTACTCTCTTACCTCCTTCTTTCCCGGAATTGGATCATCTGAAGACGATGCTTGATCAGGATCCGAAAATGAAGATCTCGATCGAAGGCCATACCGATTCGGTTGGAAGCAAGGAGCACAACTTGATTCTCTCAAAGGGCCGCGCCCAGGCAGTTCAGGAGTACCTCCTGAAGGCAGGAGTCGATAAGGGTCGGCTTTCTACTGCCGCATTCGGCCCTACCAAGCCGCTGGCAACGAACGACACGGAGGAAGGTCGCTCCCAGAACCGCCGCGTCGAATTCAGGGTCTTAGAATCCTCTGCCCCTCAGCCAACACCCGACGAATCACAGGATTAGAAATTGGGTAAAAAAAATGAGCACCAGGTTTGCCCTCCCGGTGCTCTCGTGAGAAGCTTGCGCTTCAGGTGAGTCTCTTGTTTAGTTTGCCGGTTAAGAAGTGATGAAAAACTATGCCAACCGAATAATTTGGCCTAATTCGGCGATTTTGGCAGTTTTCAGACTCATCAATTTGTCTCATTGTCGGATTGACTCTGCTCCGAGTTCGAAAAAGACACACATGCCTGGAGCAACTTAGCGTGTGTGCTCGATGACAGCCGCGGCGCTCTCGCCTGGAATTCGCAGAAAATAACGTCCAGTCGCCAGGGCTGTCATATTAATACTTACTCTCCCTGAGTTGGTCACATAGTCGCCGACTTGCCTTCCCATTATGTCAAAAAGTCGCACGACCTCGGGTCGCTGTGATGCAATCGTAACAGTCGTCCACTCCTTTGCGGGATTTGGGTACACCGAACTGGTGCTCATCGCTGCGAGCTTCGGAACATTCAACTGCGAGAGTTTCCCATCGGCGTAATCACTCGTGATCTCCTCAGCAAAATGGAGAACTCTGGCAGAATCCGATGGGTCGAGCGCCGCCTTGCCGGAAGAAGCGACCGCGAAGAGGGCATAATCGAAATACAAAGTATCGAAGCCAAGTAAGAATTCATGGCTTGCGCTCGCCATTAGAAGTCGAGCGTCACCGACTACACTCGTACCCGTATCGTGCGCACCGGAGGTCATGAAGTTATATCGATCCGTGTCGTTTATCGGATCTTCGGTAATATTCCAATACTTCAAAGTTGTCAATCCTGCATCCTGACGATGATGGTTGTGTTGCCCCGAAAGCATCACTACTCCAAGGAATGGATCAACAGTGCTGAGGTTCGTGAAGAACACCGCGCCATGCACGGCCTCATTCTGCACACCTTTGAGTCGATCGTCGTTCGGGCGATTGATGTCCCCATCGAGTGCCAATCCAACGACTGGATCAAAGAGCGTGTCGGCTGCAGTGTGGATGATCTCATTGTGTACTACCACAACATCCGCTCCGTGACCTTTGCGCCAAAAGCTTATCTGAGACCGAACTTCTACACCCGCTACCAGCTGCGTATTCGTCGCTACGTATTGGCTGGGATCGGAATCCTTGTAGATCGCAAACATATCTTCGTCGCCAATCACGTATGGCGGACCTGCGCTTACTCGCTGAGAAACATCATCGATATAATGGGGGCCGGTTGAAGTCATTCGTACTGGCCATGCAGGAAGTACCTGGTCGGTAGAGCGGTACACATTGTATTTCGATAGTGCGGCTGGGGACTGATCACCCAACGGGCCGTCATAGATCGTGCTGCCAGGGACAAAAACATCGAGCGCTTTATTCGGCTCATACCCAAAACAGACCGCTGGTTGCAGTTGCCCTGCTACTCGTCGCTTTGCCGCAATCCAAATTCCTCCGCCAAAAATCAGCGAATCGTATGAGCCTCGCGGATTCAGCCAGTACGATCCAGGATATTGCGGATGGAAGATCGAGTCATCGGCATTAAAGAAATGGCCTTCATTCTCGATGTTCATGATCCAATGACCGAGCGAATTCGTGCGGCGCATGCGGTAGTCCTGCGCGTTCGCGTCCGTGGAGAGAGCACAACCGAGAAATCCGAGAGTTAGGAGTGTGATTAGAAGTAGCTGTTTCATAACCAGGAATGTTCGCGATACCAATCGCATGTGATCCGAATACCTTCCTCGAGAGACACTTGTTGGGTATAACCCATTTCACGTTTCGCTTTTTCCACGCTACAGGTCCATCCGGACTGCACCATGTCGCGCCCTTTTTCCCAGTTCAGGACGCTCGGCTTTTTCTGAAACATACTAAAAAATTCTGAAATACCAGCTACCCCATAGACGAATGTGTGCGGTAGTTTGATCGTGAGTCCTTTTCGCTGAAGGATCTCCGAGGTCAGGTGCGACACTTCGCGCCACGTGTACTGCTCTTCGCTGCCGATCATGTAGGTCTCGTTCTTTGCGCGGTCATGCTCGAGCGCAAGTTCGACCGCGCGCGCAGCATCATAGACATGTACAAGATTGACCTTCTTATCCTTCATTCCTATTAGCGGCTTCAGGCCCTTGTTCACCGTTTGAAAGAACGTCAGGATCGCCGTGTCGCGTGGTCCATAGACTGCCGCAAGACGCAGGATCGTTACTGGAAAATCCTTGCGAGCGCGCTCGCCTTCTTCTTCGGCTGCCCGCTTCGATGCACCATACGAAGTGATCGGATGCGGCGGCGTTAGCTCGGTGACCGGTTCGCCATCCATCGATGGTCCGACTGCAGTCTGACTCGAACAAAGAATGAACTGCTTTATCGTTGGAGCATAATCTCGCGCGGCCTCAAGCAATCCGCGCGTTGCAAGCTGGTTGCCTTCGAAATAACCCTGGCGATCGCGCGCGGCCGTTACTCCGGCAACATGCACCACAGCCTGCACACCCGTCATTGCCTCCCGGAGCGACTCCGGTTCAAGCATACTGCCACCGACCACCTGAAGCGGTTTGCCTTCGAGCCACTTCAAGCTCGACGACCTGCGCGTAAGCGCCCGCACCTGATGTCCCCCTGCAATCAAACGGTCAGCAATATGCGACCCGACAAATCCTGTAGCTCCGGTGAGAAGAATCTCCATGTATCCTCTTATTAATGAACCCTAAACAAGGCGAAGAGTCACAGATTAGTTTGTCGTGTGCCGGGAACAGGGAACGGGGAACAGGGAACAGGGGGACTGTATGGATCAATGTGGCGTAAGTTTTAGCTTGCGTTTGAAATCCCTGCGTCGCGCGTGTGAATACCTTTTTCATAATCCAAACTCCCACCCTTCGATTCTGAACTGAAAACGCCATTTTGTAATTTCCCAACCGAGTGCGCGTGAAAACTTTATTCATAATCGGGCTTTGCGCACGTAGTTGAATATGCATCCCACCCACTGGCCACAGACCACTTCC
>Ga0207112_1177_pt1:0-2500 | contig 14739 bp, 7 predicted proteins | sample Alteio_BWMinHeat_72_FD_153549 | JGI IMG/M metagenome (GOLD analysis project Ga0207112, IMG submission 153549) | Enriched cells from forest soil in Barre Woods Harvard Forest LTER site, Petersham, Massachusetts, United States -... | ecosystem: Environmental > Terrestrial > Soil > Temperate...
TTAAAAGTTAGGGCAACGACTGGATTTTATCCCGACGCATGTCGGGGCTCCCGGGTTTTGCCCTGGTACCATCAGCACAAAAGCGAGGTGGTCTTAACTCTTTTGAAATAAATCCAGATTACCCTTATGACTTGTCCTGAGTCATTGTGAACAGGCCCTGAAAAAAGAAAACCCCGACAGGTTTCTGTCAGGGTTCTTTAAAAGTTAGGGCAACGACTTACTCTCCCGGGTTTTACCCTAGTACCATCAGCGCTGGTGGTCTTAACTGCTCTGTTCGGAATGGGAAGAGGTGGTCCCCACCGCCATAGTCGCCTTAAGTTCTTTAACTGTGATGCATTTGATTTTAATGATTACAGTGATGCAATCATGATCGCCTGAACCCAGTTTTTATAAGAACGTTCGATTTGCATTTATCATGTTCATCACATGAATCACACCAATCACAGTTTAATATCGTTGACACACCGGAGAAATAAATAGTTAAAGTCGTAGTACATGCAACAAGCACGTAGGTGAAAAATTGTTACTTGTTTATTCGAAGCGCTTGGGCCATTAGTACCGCTCGGCTTTGCCATTACTGACTTTACACCTGCGGCCTATCAACGTCATCGTCTCTGACGGCCCTTATATGGAAGTCTCATCTCGGGGCGGGGTTCGCGCTTAGATGCTTTCAGCGCTTATCCACTCCCAACGTAGCTACCCGGCTGTGCAGCTGGCGCTACAACCGGTACACCAGCGGTTGGTCCAATCCGGTCCTCTCGTACTAAGATCAGGACCCCTCAAACTTCCTACGCCCATCACAGATAGGGACCGAACTGTCTCACGACGTTCTGAACCCAGCTCGCGTGCCACTTTAATAGGCGAACAGCCTAACCCTTGGGACCTTCTCCAGCCCCAGGATGTGACGAGCCGACATCGAGGTGCCAAACCTCCCCGTCGATATGAGCTCTTGGGGGAGATCAGCCTGTTATCCCCAGAGTACCTTTTATCCTTTGAGCGATGGCCCTTCCATGCAGAACCACCGGATCACTATATCCTGCTTTCGCACCAGCTCGACCCGTCGGTCTCACTGTCAAGCATGCTTGTGCTATTGCACTCCACGTACGGTTACCAAGCGTACTGAGCATACCTTTGAAAGCCTCCGATACACTTTCGGAGGCGACCACCCCAGTCAAACTACCCACCACACAATGTCTCACGCTTGTGGCGTGATTAGGCATCAAGAAAATAAAGGGTGGTATTTCACCGTTGGCTCCCCTAACCCTAGCGGGCCAGGATCAACGCCTCCCACCTATCCTACACATTATCCTCCCAATACCAATGTGAAGCTATAGTAAAGGTTCATGGGGTCTTTCCGTCCCGTGACGGGTACACGGCATCTTCACCGTGACTACAATTTCACCGAGCTCATGGCTGAGACAGCGCCCAGATCGTTACACCATTCGTGCAGGTCGGAACTTACCCGACAAGGAATTTCGCTACCTTAGGACCGTTATAGTTACGGCCGCCGTTTACTGGGGCTTCAGTTCAACGCTTCGCATCTTGCGACGCTTACGTCCCCCCTTAACCTTCCAGCACCGGGCAGGTGTCAGGCCTTATACTTCATCTTTCGATTTCGCAAAGCCATGTGTTTTTGTTAAACAGTCGCCTGGGCCATTTCTCTGCGACCCCGGTTATGCACCGGGGCTCCCCTTCTCCCGAAGTTACAGGGTTATTTTGCCGAGTTCCTTAGCCATGGTTCACTCGAGCACCTTAGGATTCTCTCCTTGACTACCTGTGTCGGTTTGCGGTACAGGTACCATAATCATATGCTTAGAAGATTTTCTCGGAAGTCTGCTTACGTCCTCTATCACTTTGGCCGAGGCCTCCGTGTACTGTTGGGTTTCAGCATCATGTGCGGATTTGCCTGCACACAATATACCTACGCCTTTCAACGCCCTATTCCGTCAGGGCGCGGAACTTTCACTCCTCCTTCTCTCCATCGCTCATTACGGTAGTACCGGAATATTAACCGGTTGGCCATCAGCTTCTCCTTTCGGATGCGCCTTAGGTCCTGACTTACCCGCGGCTGATTGACATTGCCGCGGAAACCTTAGTCTATCGGTGGACGGGGTTCTCACCCGTCTTATCGTTACTTATGCCTACATTTGCTTTTCTGTCTGCTCCACCTCGGGTGACCCCTGGGCTTCTCCGCTGACAGAATGCTCCCCTACCACTCGTATTACTACGAATCCTGAGCTTCGGTACTATACTTGATGCCCGATTATTATCGATGCCCTGTCGCTCGACCAGTGAGCTGTTACGCACTCTTTAAAGGAATAGCTGCTTCCAAGCTAACCTCCTGGCTGTCTCGGCAACTGGACCGCCTTAGTTCAACTTAGTATAGATTTAGGGACCTTAGCTGCAGGTCTGGGTTCTTTCCCTCTCGGACACGGACCTTAGCACCCGCGCCCTCATTGCAAGGTATATTTAACAGCATTCGGAGTTCATCAGGATTTGG
>Ga0207112_1177_pt1:7500-14739 | contig 14739 bp, 7 predicted proteins | sample Alteio_BWMinHeat_72_FD_153549 | JGI IMG/M metagenome (GOLD analysis project Ga0207112, IMG submission 153549) | Enriched cells from forest soil in Barre Woods Harvard Forest LTER site, Petersham, Massachusetts, United States -... | ecosystem: Environmental > Terrestrial > Soil > Temperate...
CTGGATCACTTGAAAAATAGAGTTCAGTTTTGTGATCACCAGTAACTTCCTGACGCTTTCGGATGGATTCATCAAATAAACCTCTCCCCCCTTATTTCGAAACTTAGTAAGGATAGTAATCAACACGCCAATACCACTACTGTTAATATAGCGAAGCCCTGAAATATCTATAATGCATGTAATAGTCTGATGGCTCATGGCATCATTTACAGCGGATACCAACTGGGTGCCATTATCTTCACCAATTAAATCGCCACTCACCCGTAGAATGAGTGTTTTATTTTTTATTTCCTGTGCAAAGTTCATACTCGTTTATTTTCGCATTTTTCTTTTTTACAAGAAGCATACAAAATTAAGGAATGATGCATCACATTAAAATGCAAAATTTCCTCTACCGTATTTTGAATGTTTTGAATGCGAGGGTCACAAAATTCAATCACTTTATTACAATCGGTGCAGATAAGATGGTCGTGCTGCTTGTAGCCGTACGACTTTTCATATTGAGCGAGATTTTTGCCAAATTGATGCTTACTAACCAAGTCACACTCCACCAATAAATCCAGGGTATTATAAACCGTCGCACGACTCACCCTGTAATTTTTGTTTTTCATTTTGATGTAAAGCGACTCAACATCAAAATGACCACTAAGCGAGTAGATCTCTTCAAGAATAGCATATCGCTCTGAAGTTTTGCGTAATTCTTTATTCTCGAGGTATGCAGTGAAAATCCGGGTGACTTCTTCGTAAAGTTTAGGGTTGAGCGCCATAGTAAGTCCCAAATATAACCATAAAGAGGTTGAGACTTCCCGTTACTTAATGACCTTCTGGTTTCTCATCTCTTGCGCCATTTTCACTGCTTCATAAGCATTAATCAATCCACCGGACAAGCTTAAATCTGAAAACTCTACCTCCCGTTTTCCGCCGGGTTCTTTGACTTTTAGGTGATCGAATTTTCGGGCCGATCCTATTAAAACATCTTTCACTTGAGTCGCTGTCAGTTCAGGAAAATATGACATCAGAATAGCTGCAACTCCAGCTGTTGATGGGCTTGCCATACTTGTTCCACTTTCATTTTTGTAAGTATTGGAAGGTGTCGTAGAATATATCTGTACGCCTGGGGCAAAAAAAGAAACGTCTTTTTTTCCATAGTTTGAAAAATCGGCAACAAAATCCTCCCCTGTGCCCCATGCAGATGCACCCACCTCTACCCAATTTTTTGCTTCTTTACCATTGAGGTAAAACCGGGTTGGGTAATTCTTCTCAACATCAATATCGTCCCCGTCATTACCTGCAGCGTGTACTAACAAAACACCCTTTTGTTCAGCATATTTTACAGCCTTGTCAACTGCTTCCTTTTCGGGAGAAAATTTCTTACCAAAACTCATATTGATAATCTTAGCTCCATTATCAACCGCATAAATAATTGCATTGGCAACATCTTTGTCGCGCTCATCGCCATTGGGCACAGCACGCACAACCATGACCTTCACGTGGTCAGCGATTCCTTTTATGCCAATGTTATTATTCCGGTTAGCCGCGATAATGCCTGCTACATGCGTTCCATGGGTTGGATCAGGTCCTTTCACATCACTATTACCATAGTGTTTTTCATAAACATTTGAATAATTATCCCCTACGATTTTTCGGGAATCAAAATCCACGTTGTAACCATAATTCACAATCACTCCAAAATAATCAACGCCCTCTTTCAACTCCTTTAAATAATCATTTAGGTCCGCTTCTTCTCCAGCGTTCCGATATAGTTGCATCAAAAAACCCTTGGCAAAAAGTAGGGAAGGGTCGTTCGTTTCAAATTTCTTTACATCTTCAGCAGTTAGTTTGTCAACCTTGATCAAAGCCTTCAACGTATCGATGCTTTGCTTCATGTTTTTATAAATACCTAAATAAAACTTATACTGCTGTTCATTCTTATCTCTCAAGCGTTGATATTTTTCCTTGACTTTCACAAATTGATCGTATTCGGCCTTCTGCTTTTTTGAAACTTTGCCCTCTTCAACTTTTTCAAATTTCTTACTCAAAAGGATGTACTGACGCGTCAATTCATAAGTGTCGGCATCTACGTTGCCGTTTTTTCCGCCAATAAAATTCCAGCCATGAACGTCGTCTATGTAGCCGTTTTTATCATCGTCAATTCCATTGCCGGCAATTTCACCAGGATTTGTCCAGATAACATCCTTTAAATCTTCATGATCAATGTCGATTCCTGAATCGACAACGGCAACAATAATTTCACTTGCCGGTTGGCCCTTTAACAGCGTGGAATAGGTTTTCTCAACGCTCAAACCTTGTATAGAATCTTCCTGAGGATCCCGGAGAAACCAATCCAGCGGAACACTGGCATTCTCAACTTGAGCAAAAATCGAATTTTGAGCTGATAAAATAAATATTGAAAAGAAAATGAACAGGCTCTTCACCATATAAAATTTTAATTTGACCGCGCAATATAAGTTTAACGAGTTCATTTTCATTCTATGCCAAATAATTTTATCTCCATTGCGTGATATTAAGCAGAACGCCTATAAACCTTACATCCGCATTAATTCAAAGTTGTCTGAACAACCTACCGATGGAAACCAACCGTCCTTTGTATTGTATTTAAATCTGTGGGATATGTTTCATGTGTGTATGCTGTCTGTTGTGCTTTTCCATTCAATCTTTCTAGGGCTTGCAGTAAAACTGAATATAGATTTTAAGGGTGTTCCAGCCAAGTAATCAAAATAAGCTGAATTTTCTAATGCCTTATTGATCTAGGCAAAGACCTTACCCCCTTCTGTACAATTTCGGCACATTTCTAATTCGGAACGAGAAGTAAAGAGTGTTTCGCGAAACTGATTATACTTCTCACCCGCCCATATTTCCCTAAAATTGTTTTTGTTCAAGTCGCCCAAAACAAAATGGGCATCTTTATCAAAACAGCATGGCACTACCTTACCATCCCAGGTTATAACACAACTGTGCCACATTTTCCAGCATTCGTCAACCAAGCCATTTTTTATAGAGTAAGCACCCTTTTCATCTTTCTTATAACGGGAATACTTTTCGTTTTCAGGAATGAGATCAGAACCATTTTCAAAATCATAAATCTGAGCCGTTTTCAATTTCACTTCATCAACACCAAGGCTTGTGGCAAGCTTCTTCACCTCGTCTATCTGGTGCTCATTATGCCTTACCACCAAAAACTGAAAAATCACATGTGGAGTTTTAGATTTTAATTCCCTTTTCCAACGTAAAATATTCTTTGTCCCTTCAATCACTCTATCAAGCTTTCCCCCAATGCGATAGGATTGATAAGTTTCCTGTGTTGTGCCATCAAGAGAAATGATTAATCTATCCAAACCAGACTCCACGGTCTCTTTTGCTCCCTCATCATCAAGATAATGAGCGTTGGTTGACGTGGCCGTATAGATTTTTTTTTGAGACGCTGACCGAATCATCTCCAGTAAATGTGGATTTAAATAGGGTTCGCCTTGAAAGTAAAAAATCAAATAAGAAAGGGATGAACCAAGTTCATAAATCAAAGATTCAAACAATTCCATTTTCATCATTCCGGTTGGCCTTGTAAATGATCGTAAGCCGCTTGGGCATTCGGGACATCGTAAATTGCATGAAGTGGTTGGTTCGATTGAAATACTGATGGGCATTCCATTATGGCTCACTTTCCTTAAAATTTTAGATGACTGAAAACTGGAATAAACACGAGCCATGTTGAGCAACCTCGCAGGGGTTTGTTTACCAATAAAATTGAAGCCATCTGAAAATTTTGTGCTCATTCATTCAAAATTACTTTTTCAAAAACGATTTGTTTTATCTTAGGGCGGATTATTTCACTGTTTCGAGCGCCGTTAGTATGAGGAAAATTTTAGTATTCACTTTGTTATTCTGGTATCACTCAAGTTTTTCGCAAGCAGTAAGCCTTAAGGAAAACGGTAGAATTTCAATTATTACAATGGGGCCCTCACAAGAAGAGCTTTATTCCGCCTTCGGGCACAGTGGCATTCGGGTTTACGACTCTCTGCAAAATATTGATATATTCTTCAACTACGGTGTTTTCAATTTCAATCAGCCTCATTTCTACTTGAATTTCGCGAAGGGTAATCTGAACTATATGGTAGACGCTTACGAGTATGCTGACTACCGCGCCTACTACATCGAGCATCATAGGTTTTTACATGAGCAAATTCTTAACCTGACATCCCTTCAAAAACAACAAATCTTTGATTATCTCGCTTGGAATATCCAGCCGCAAAATCAATATTATCGATACGACTATTTTTATAACAACTGCGCAACAAAAATGCGCGATGTAATCAAAAGTGTTTTAAAAAATGATGTTGCATTTGATAGCACCTACATCAAAACAAATTACACTATTCGCAACCTCACAGATCTTTACCTTAATCAGCAACCTTGGGGGGATTTGGGTATTGATATTTGCCTCGGTTTGCCGATGGACAAAAAAGCCAGTCCATACGAATACATGTTCTTGCCCGATTACATCGAGTCTTCTTTTGATCATGCGACAAACACTTCAATCAATAAGCCTCTGGTAAAAGAAAAAATAATCGTTTACCAACCAGCACCAAAGAACGGACCATTTCATTGGTACCATCCGTGGATTGTATTTGGTATTTTTCTGGGCTTTGCCTCCTTCACGACGTGGCGCGACTGGAAAAGAAAAAAAATATCAACTTGGTTTGATGTGACTTTGTTCCTGACGATCGGCCTTATTGGAACTCTGTTGCTCTTACTTTGGACCACGACTGATCACAAGGCGGCAGCCAATAATTTTAATTTACTGTGGGCATTGCCAACACATGCCGTGGCTGCTATTGCATTAATATTAAAACACAAGCCGGCTTGGCTCCGAAAATATTTTCTTGTAACAACAATTTTGAACGCACTTCTTTTGGCCTCATGGTACTTCCTGCCCCAAGCCCTAAATGTTTTCTTGATGCCGGTAGTGGGAGTGATTTTGCTGAGGGCATTGCTAATTTATAGCCACGAATTAGCGAAATAGTGACGGATTAGGATAATCTAAACAAATCAGTGTTCATCCGTGTAATCTGTGGCTATGACTAAATATGAATTGGCCTGTTCGCAGTAGCGGCCAAACACGCTTCTTTCACCGCCTCCATATAAGTTGGATGGGCATGGCTCATGCGCGACACATCTTCTGCTGAAGCCCGATACTCCATCGCCACAACACCAGCCGCTATCATATCGGCAGCGCGGGCACCAATGATGTGAACTCCTAATATTTCGTCCGTAACTTTATCTGCAAGGATTTTCACTAAACCGTCCAGATCCATCGAAGCGCGGGCGCGACCCAATGCTTTGTAGGGAAAGTTCCCAATCTTGTAAGCACGGCCTTGTTCTTTCAATTGTTCTTCCGTGTACCCAACACTCGCCACTTCCGGCCAGGTATATACAACGCCGGGAATCAGTAAATAATGCACATGGGGTTTTTGTCCAGCCAATCGCTCAGCTACATAGGTGCCTTCTTCCTCGGCTTTGTGCGCGAGCATAGCACCACGTATCACATCACCAATCGCATAAATATTATCAACTTTGGTTTTCAAGTGATCATCAACCTGTATTTGACCTTTCACGGTCTCGATCCCAACTTTATCAAGACCAAGTCCATCGGTATAGGGTCTTCGTCCAACGCTCACTAAACAATAATCGCCTTTCAATTCAATGGCAGCACCTCCATTTTTCGGTTCCGTTTTCAAGACCACTTCTTTCCCTTTGTTTTCTACTGAAGTCACTTTATGTCCGAGGTAAAACTCAATCCCCAATTTCTTGGTGGACTTCAGCAATTCCTTGCCCATCGTGCCATCCATTGTTGGAATCAGGCTATCCAGAAACTCCACAACGGAAACCTTTGAACCGATGCGTGCATAGACCGACCCAAGTTCCATCCCAATAACACCTCCACCAACAACGATCAAATGTTTCGGAACTTCTTTCAACTCCAAAGCTTCAGTACTGGAAATAATTCTTTTCTTATCAAAAGGAGCAAAGGGCAAAGCCGTGGGCTTCGACCCAGTGGCAATGATTACATTATCGGTTGTGACAGACGATTCCTTTCCATCTTTTGCTGTTACCTTAATTGTGTTCTTGTCAATGAAAGATCCTACTCCTTTCAAAACATCGATTTTATTTTTCTTCATTAGAAAAGCAATGCCATCCACGTTTTGTTTTACCACGTCCGACTTGCGGGCAATCATCTGAATGATATTTACCTTAGGTTCGGAGATATCTATTCCATGCTCTTTAAAGGTATGCGCCGCATTATGAAAATGTTCGGTTGAGTCGAGTAGTGCCTTTGAAGGAATACATCCAACATTAAGGCATGTTCCGCCAAGTGTATCATACTTTTCGACGATGGCCGTTTTAAAACCTAACTGAGCACAGCGAATGGCAGCAACATAGCCACCTGGACCAGAACCGATAACCGTAACGTTGTATTGCATAGAAAATTAATTATTCAATATGCAAATTAACAAATGTGTCGATTAGTCCTATGTACTTCCATTTGACATTTTGTAAGGATCTGGCGAAGCAAATAAGTCGATATCATTAAATCAAATCCACCTAAATCAACTTCGAACGGAGAAAATGCAGAAAAAACTCAATCACATCGAAAATTGAAGATTGCCTTGGTTCATTGAAAATTATTTAAGCATACTCAAGTAAGCTCCTCCTAAATTGGTAGCGATCACTTTGCGATACTTTTCGCTCTTGCGATATTCGGGGGTAAGGAATTCAGCCCAGACTTTATCCCAATCGGTTTGCTTTGACATCGCGAAGGCAAGTTCTTGCAACTCACCTACCTTCACATTTTGTCTTTTTATTGGAAGTTTATTTCGAGTAGCATCCACATATTCCGTGAAATCCAAAATGGTGAATAGCTTAGGGTTAGTGCTGATCTCTTTTAGAATTTCAGATCCCGAAGGACCTGTTGAGTATTCGAGCGAGGGCATGTAATTCTTTTTGATTTGCTCGATGTACCTGATGTGCACGCTGCTCACTACCATTTTAGCCTTATAGCCATTCAATGCCGTTCCAATATTTTGTAAACTTTCCACTGTCGGAGCATCTTTATGTGTAATCAGAGTTTCCTCATTCGACAAAAAAGCTGGTGTGAACTTGAATAGTTTTTTTCTTTCGTCAGTAACTGTCACATTAGTTACTCCCAGAATGTCTGGAGTTGTT
>Ga0207112_1178_pt1 | contig 14617 bp, 12 predicted proteins | sample Alteio_BWMinHeat_72_FD_153549 | JGI IMG/M metagenome (GOLD analysis project Ga0207112, IMG submission 153549) | Enriched cells from forest soil in Barre Woods Harvard Forest LTER site, Petersham, Massachusetts, United States -... | ecosystem: Environmental > Terrestrial > Soil > Temperate forest >...
CGTGGAAGTGCGGCTCTTCAGGATTACGCTCAATGGCTTCACTCAATAATTTCTCACCTTCTTTCAAGTTTCCCTTCTTAGCCGATAGAGAGGCGAGGTTAAAACGCGCGAGGCTTCCTTCAGGATTTAGCGCCAATGCTTTCTGATAGTCGGCTGTTGCCTTTAAAGTGTCGAGCATTTCCTGATGCGCCCAGCCCCGGTTGACAAATAGTTCTGCATTTTTAGGATCGAGTTTAATTGCGGAATCTAAAAAATGAATTGCATTTTTATAGTTCTTTAATTTTGTATCAACCATGCCAAGATAGTTTAATATCGTGCCAGTCATATTGCTCTGCATGGTGGAGATAGCCGCTCCACCTTCTTTATCAGGTGCGAAAAATATGGATTTGGTTTCGCTGGGAGGAGAGGAGAGCAATTTGACAAAATCTTCCCGAGCAACTGCCCATTGCTTATACTCGTAACGTAACAACGCCCTGGAAAACAAGGCGTCAGAGTTTTGAGGCTTGGCCTCCAGGTAAATGCTGAAATCCGTAAGGGCACCTTTTGAATCTCCCAGACTTTCTCGCACCTGGGCCCTTGAGTAATACGCCTCCGTGTAATAGGGGTCAATTCGCAAACACTCGTTTAAATGTGCCAGTGCGGTCTTATAGTTTTGTGCATCGATGGCATCCTCACCCTTTTGGAAATAATAAATGGCATCCCTTTTCTGTGAGAATGAATGCTGGAAGCACCCAAGCAGAAGTATGGATGTGAGAGTAACCCGGAGAAATACCATTAGGTAAATTTGGTGAGAATCCTGACGACAGTCAACAGTCGATGGTCCACTGTCCACTGCCCCCAGTCGATCGTCCATAGTCGCTTGGGATTTTTGCGGCCTGTTATTTGCATTACATTTGTTTTTGCAAATGAAGAAGATCGACAAACTTGTTTTTTCATCCTTCCTGGGACCATTTATACTCACCTTTCTGGTGGTGGTTTTCATACTTCTGCTGGTGAATATGATTAAGTATTTTGATGACATCATCGGTAAGGATTTGGGTTGGGACGTATTGGGCACCTTGTTATTTTATTTTGCTGTGTCTGTAACACCCCAAGCGCTTCCATTGGCGATATTGTTATCATCATTGATTACTTATGGAAACCTTGGGGAACATTTTGAATTGACCGCTGTAAAAAGCCTGGGCATTTCGATGGTGCGCAGCCTGGCTCCGATATTTGCGTTTACGCTATTCCTAACTTATTTCGCTTTCCTGTCAAATAATTACATGGTGCCGAAAGCGGCCCTGGAAACCTATAGTTTATTGTATGATATAAAACAAAAGAAGCCAGCACTTGATTTGCGCGAAGGCGAATTTTATAATGGTATCCCTGATATAAGTATTAAAGTCTCTAAGAAGTTTAAGGATGGGGTTACCTTAAAAGACATTATCATTTATGATCACCGCGGGCGCAACGGCAATAAGCAAGTCACCATAGCCGATTCGGGAAAAATGTACACGATTTTTAATGAACAGTATTTAAAACTCGAACTGTTCAGAGGTTACAGTTATGATGAAGGTTCAGGTCAGGATTTGAGTGGCCGTTACACGAGCGAAGAAACCTTCAGCAAAACGAAATATGATAAAATGGAAATCACTTTTGATCTGTCATCATTTGGTTTGCAAAGAACTGAAAAGAAATGGTTTGCCAGCAACCGAATCATGAGGAACATGAAAGAGTTACAGACCGACATGGACTCCGTAAACCGGGAAGTATTGGGGCAAGAGTTGAACATCCACAACATGCAGAGGTCCCTGTTTAATTTTCACTTTAAAAAGGATTCTATTCCTTTGACACCGGACCTCAAAGCGCTTCTCAGATACAGGGATTCTTTGTCACGAGCGAGAAGGAAGGACACGACTAATATGAAAAAGCCTCTTCACTTTGAATTGCCACCTACCGCAGGAGGAGCTGGTGGATTTTATCAACAGGTTGTTAAATGGCCATCATCGATTAGTCCAAAGGATGTAAAACATTCTGATAGTGTTTATAAAAAAGGGCCGACATCGAATGAAATTAATTTCGCATTGGGCCGAGTGAGAATGGCGAAAAGCCAACTCCAAAATGCAAATGCTCAAACAGATACTTATAAAAATGAATATCGTGTATTCGAAATTCAGTGGCATAAAATAATGGCTAATTCCATTGCTTGCATTGCTATGTTTTTGATAGGGGCACCTTTAGGGGCTATTATTAAGAAAGGCGGGCTTGGCGTTCCTGTTATCGCCTCAATATTTTTCTTCATTGTATTTTATGTGTTGAGCTTGATGGGTGAGAAGTGGGCCAAAACGGAAACCATGCCGATGATAGTTGGAATGTGGCTGCCTAACGCTATTCTCTTCAGTATAGGGTTTATTTTTTTACGCCAGGCGAGGGCTGATGCGCGTTTATTCGATGCTGATTTCTATAATGTTGTATTTGATAATATAAAAAAGCGGTTTCCCAAGTTTTTCCGGATTAAATCAGAACCGGCCTAGATTTGGAAATTCTATGGCTTTGTCCTAATTTTGCGCGATTAAAAACAAGGATTAAAAGCAAAAAATCGAAGCAGATGTATCTTACCGCAACAATTAAACAAGATTTGTTCAGCAAACATGGGTTTGCAAAGAAGAAAAATGACACGGGTTCCCCTGAATCTCAAGTCGCGCTATTTACCCACAGGATCAATTATTTGACTGGGCACCTGAAGACAAACAAGAAGGACTATTCTACACAACAGGGTCTTTTGCGTTTGGTAGGACAACGTAAGAAACTACTGAACTACCTTCAGCGTACTGATATCGAGCGGTATCGCTCCATCCTAACGGAACTAGACCTTAGAAAATAAATTATTCCATAGCAGAACAGGGAACCCCATCGAAGGTTCCCTTTTCGCTTTTATTAACCAGAACCCAATTCTCAAGGGTTCGATTATAATTCATTATGAAACCAACTGTAATTTCAAAGACTTGCAAATTGCCCGATGGACGTGAAATCACTATCGAGACAGGCAAGCTGGCACGCCAGGCTGATGGTGCCATTGTACTGCGTATGGGCAACACCATGATATTGGCAACTGTGGTTGCCAATCAAGAAGGAAAAGAGGGCGCGGACTTTTTGCCTCTTTCCGTTGACTACCAGGAAAAGTTTGCTTCCACCGGAAAAATTCCGGGAGGATTTTTAAAGCGCGAAAGCCGTCTTTCTGACTATGAAATATTGATCAGCCGATTAGTTGACCGAGCCGTTCGCCCTTTGTTCCCTAATGATTACCATGCTGAAACGCAGATAAATATCCAATTGATTTCAGGTGACCATAATGCGTTGCCTGATTCGCTAGCTGCATTTGCCGCTTCCGCAGCTCTTTCTGTTTCAGATATTCCATTTCAAGGACCTATTTCAGAAGTACGTGTTGCGCGTGTTGATGGTCAGTATGTTATCAATCCAACGTTAGAGCAAAAAGAAAAGGCCGATTTAGATTTCATTGTAGCTGCTTCCATCGAAAATATTTTGATGGTGGAAGGTGAGTGCAAAGAGATTAATGAAGCTGATATGCTCGAAGCATTGAAACTTGCCCACGAAGCGATCAAGACGCAATGCCAGTTACAAATTGAATTAACACAGGCAGTGGGCAAGACGCAAAAGCGAGTTTATGATCATGAAGAGAAAGATGAAACTCTTCGTGAAGATCTTCATAAGGTTCTTTATGGAAAAGTATATGAAGTAGCTCAGAAGCAATTGAAAAGTAAGCATGATCGCTCAGAACTATTTAGTAAGATCGTTGAGGAATACATCGCCTCTCTACCTGAAGATACTACAGTCAATAAAGACCTTGTAAAAAAATATTATAAAGAAATCCACAAGAAGGCCTGCCGCGATTTAGTCTTGAATGAAAAGGTGAGGTTAGATGGTCGTAAGACTACCGAAATTCGCCCCATCTGGACGGAAGTGGATTATCTACCTTCTGCCCATGGTTCAGCCATCTTCACCAGGGGTGAAACGCAATCATTGACCACTGCAACCTTAGGGACAAAGCTTGACGAACAGATGATTGATGGTGCTATGTTTGACGGAAACAACAAGTTTATCCTGCATTACAACTTCCCCGGTTTTTCAACAGGAGAAGTGAAGCCAAACCGTGGTCCTGGCCGCAGAGAAGTGGGTCATGGTAATTTAGCAATGAGGTCACTGAAGCAAGTTCTTCCCAACCTTGCGGAGAGCCCCTATACTATCCGTGTTGTCTCTGATATTCTTGAATCAAATGGATCATCATCAATGGCGACAGTCTGTGCTGGTTCATTGGCCTTAATGGATGCTGGTATCCAAATCACTGCTCCTGTATCGGGTATTGCCATGGGAATGATTTCCGATAGCGCCACGGGTAAATATGCAATTCTTTCAGATATTCTCGGCGACGAAGATCACCTCGGTGATATGGATTTTAAAGTGACGGGTACAGAAAAAGGGATCACTGCTTGTCAAATGGATTTGAAGGTAGATGGTTTGACCTATGATGTATTGAGTGAAGCCTTGCATCAGGCAAAAGACGGACGTCTGCATATTCTTAACGAAATGAAGAAGTCGCTGTCAGCGCCTAAGCCTGACCTTAAGCCTCATGCTCCTCGTGCCGTAACCATCACCATCGACAAAGAATTGATTGGTGCTGTAATCGGGCCAGGGGGAAAAGTTGTGCAAGACATACAGAAAACGACAGGTGCAACTGTTGTCATCGAGGAAGTTGGCAATAAAGGATTGGTTAACATTTTTGCCACCGATCAAACTATCATGGACGCAGCTGTGAAAAGGGTTAAGGCGATAGTAGCCGTTCCTGAAGTTGGTGAGGTTTACACGGGTATTGTGAAGTCAATCATGCCATTCGGAGCGTTCGTGGAGTTCATGCCTGGAAAAGACGGCTTGCTCCACATATCGGAAATAAAGTGGGAACGCCTCGAAACTATGGAAGGTGTTCTTGAGGTTGGTGAGGAAGTGAAAGTGAAATTGATTGAAGTAGATAAAAAAACAGGTAAATTCAGGTTATCACGCAAAGTGTTGCTGCCCAAGTCTCCTGCTAAGGAGGGAGCTCCAACTGCTTAAGCGAGGCCTGAAAAACTATTGAACAAACTGTTGTAGGCAGTTGTAACTTGTTATTTTTGGGAACTTATTTCTAAATTTCACGTGTTTGATTAAAAGATGTATAAAAGCCGATGAGACAGCTTAAGATCAGTAAACAGATTACTAACCGCGAAAGCCAGTCACTGGACAAATACCTTCAGGAGATTGGAAAGGTAGACCTGCTAACCCCCGATGAGGAAGTAGAATTGGCCAAACGCATCAAAGAAGGTGATCAGATTGCTTTAGAGAAGTTGACAAAAGCAAATTTGCGTTTTGTAGTGTCAGTTGCTAAACAATATCAGAACCAGGGATTATCATTGGGTGACCTTATTAATGAAGGAAATTTGGGATTGATCAAGGCTGCTCAACGTTTTGATGAAACCCGTGGATTCAAATTTATTTCCTACGCAGTTTGGTGGATTCGACAGTCAATACTTCAAGCTTTAGCGGAGCAGTCGCGTATCGTGCGGCTACCACTTAACCGTGTTGGGTCGCTGAATAAAATTTCAAAAACGTTTTCTGAACTGGAGCAAAAATACGAGCGTGAACCTTCCCCTGAAGAACTAGCGGAAGTATTGGAAGTGACCACGGCTGAAGTTGTGGATACGATGAAGATTTCCGGACGCCACGTTTCTATGGATGCCCCGTTTGTTCAAGGTGAGGAAAATAGCTTGTTGGATGTTATGGAAAATGATAGCGAAGAAACCCCGGACTCAGGTTTGATGACGGATTCGCTGAGAAGAGAAGTCCAACGTGCATTATCGACATTGACTCAGCGTGAAGCGGACGTTATCACATTATACTTTGGTCTTAATGGAGAACATGCCATGACGCTAGAGGAGATAGGGGAGAAATTTAGCCTTACGCGTGAGCGCGTTCGCCAGATAAAAGAGAAGGCAATTCGAAGATTGAGACACACCAGCAGGAGCAAGGCTTTGAAGCCTTACCTCGGTTAAGAATGATTATTATCGTAATGAATTCGGGGTCTCAATTTTCTTGAGACCTTTTTTTATAAAATTCAAAGAGTATGAAATGGCCATTAAGATTCTCTGCACCCAACCGAGTGATAATCCGGCCATTCCATGTGACCATTAAAAATCAAATTATTAACGCATGAATACGGTTGAAAAAGTGAGAGTTTTGATAATTGGCTCAGGCCCCGCTGGCTATACAGCTGCGATTTATGCGGCACGTGCTGGCTTAAATCCAATACTTTATACCGGAGGCCAACCAGGAGGCCAGTTGACTACTACTAACGATGTAGAGAACTTTCCAGGTTATCCAGACGGAATTAATGGACCTCAGATGATGATTGATCTGCAGAAACAGGCGGAAAGGTTCGGCACAAAAGTTAATTATGGGTTGGTAACATCAGTTGACTTCTCCACCTATCCATTAAAAGTGACAGTCGATGAAAAAAATATTGTTGAGGCGGAGTCTGTGATTGTAGCTACCGGCGCTACGGCTAAATATTTGGGATTGCCCTCAGAACAAACCTATTCTAACAGAGGCGTTTCAGCTTGTGCGGTTTGTGATGGCTATTTTTATCGAGGAAAAGAGGTGGCTGTTGTTGGTGCAGGAGACTCTGCAGCCGAAGAGTCAACGTACCTGGCAAATCTTTGCACGAAGGTTCATCTTATTGTGAGGCGAAGTGAAATGCGTGCATCCAAAATCATGCAACAACGTGTTAAGAATACACCTAATATTGAAATTCACTGGAACACTGAAACTGAAGAAATACTGGGTGATGAAAATGGCGTAAATGCAGTGAGAGTTAGTACTAACGGAGAAAAAAAGATAATTCCGATTCAGGGTTTCTTTTTAGCCATTGGTCATCAGCCTAATACTGAAATCTTCAAAGATCAATTGGATATGGATCAGGGAGGTTATATAAAGGTTGAACAAGGTTCAACACGAACCAATATTGAAGGTGTTTTCGCAGTTGGTGATGTGGCAGACAGAATCTATCGTCAAGCCATCACGGCTGCAGGAACAGGCTGTATGGGCGCCCTGGATGCGGAGAAGTTTTTGGTAGCAAAAGAGATGGAATTGGCTCACTCCTGATTAGATGAAACTTGATATACTTGTTCTATCTGCTCACCCAGACGATGCTGAAATCAGCTGTGGCGGAACGATTGCAAAACACATTTCGCTAGGTTATAAAGTGGGTGTAATTGACCTGACTCGAGGTGAACTTGGCACAAGGGGTACAGCAAAAATTAGGGATCAGGAAGCTGCAGATTCTTCAAAGATCCTCGGCCTTTCTATTCGGGAAAACCTGGGATTGAGGGACGGATTTTTTAAAAATGCGGAGGAAGATCAGTTGAAGGTGGTGAAGGCCATTCGTCAATATCGGCCCGAAATAGTTTTGACCAATGCTATTTATGATCGGCATCCCGATCATGGGAGGGCATCTGACTTGGTTTATGAATCCTGTTTCCTTTCCGGATTGACCAAGGTAGAAACTCAAGATCAGAGTAAACCTCAAATGGTATGGCGACCAAAATCAGTTTATCATTTTGTTCAAAGTCAATACATACAACCCGATATCGTGGTTGATGTTTCTGATTTTTGGGAAATGAAAATCGAATCACTGCGTGCTTTCAAATCCCAGTTTTATGATCCGCAAAGTAAAGAGCCCGAGACATTTATTTCCAATCCTGGGTTTATGAAGTTGATTGAAGCAAGGGGCCATGAATTAGGTTATGCCATAGGCGCAAAATATGGCGAGGGTTTCACGGTCAGGAATTTAATTGGAGTGAATGATCTATTTCACTTAAAGTGATTACGGCGCGAGCCTGTGTATCTGCCAGACATAATCCACCTTTATAAAGACAATTCTGTCATGAAGGCGGTTTGACCGGCCTTGCCAAAATTCAATTTTTAATGGCTCTACTTCAAAGCCACCCCATTGATTTGGCTTTGGCAATTTTTCAACTCCTTCAAATTTTTTCTGTATTTTCTTTACCCTCTCATCTAGAATTTGGCGATTGGAAATAATTGCGCTTTGTGGCGATGCCCAGGCACCAACCTGACTTTCGCGAGGCCTGCTCTGAAAATATTTTTCTGATGACGATGAATCAGTTCTTGCCGCAATTCCTTCGACTCTTATCTGGCGTTCTAAATCAGACCAGAAAAAAGTTAGGCTACATGCCGGATTTTTTTCCAGTTCTTTTCCCTTTTGACTCTGATAGTTACTATAAAAGACAAATCTCCCATTCTCAACACCTTTCAACAAAACAATTCTACCAGAAGGTCTTCCGTCCTCAGATACCGTAGATAGTGTTAGAGCATTTGGTTCCGGAAGGTTTGCGTCTTGCGCCTCTTGAAACCATTTCTCAAATTGGGCAATTGGATCTTTGTTAACGGTGTCAAAATCCAGTGTCGATTTTGAATAATCTTTCCGAATGTCAGATATAGGCTTCAATTGTAGTTGCGGTTAAGATAAAAAAAAGTTTATTTGGAAAGTTTTTGGCTTGAATCCCGGAAGGGGTCAACCTTCAGCAATTTAATGACGTTTTAAGAAAAAGTGTATGGATTTCTTTGATTATGCAAATAAACTGAAACCGAAGGCAGGAAGGCTTTTGGTATCGGAGCCTTACTTGCCTGATCCTAATTTTGAACGGACTATTATATTGCTTTGCGAGCATAATGATGAAGGGACAATTGGATTTGTACTAAATAAGCCCTCTTTGTCTAAGTTGGGTGAGCTAATTAGAGATTTAAGCCAACTGGAAAATGTTGTTTGCATGGGCGGGCCGGTTCAGCAGGACACACTGCATTATGTTCATCGTTGTCCTGAAATTGACGGAGCAACAGAGATATTGGATGGAATTTTTTGGGGTGGAGAATTTGAGCAATTAATTCAGAAATTGGAGAGTAATCAACTTCGTCATGAGGATATAAAATTTTTTCTTGGTTATAGTGGTTGGTCACCCGGTCAGTTGGAGGAGGAGATAAAAGTTAATTCATGGATAGTGAGCAACCTGATATCACAGGAGCTGATATTTGAAACAGCAGAAGGAGAAATGTGGAGAAAAACATTAAAGTCAATGGGCGGACGATTTTCAATGTATTCGAATTACCCAGTTGACCCATCAATGAATTGAATGACTTTTAGTATTTTTACAACTTACATAATGTGATGGAAAACGGGAGCGAGTTGAGGGAAGCAAAGGAGACGATCATCGAGCATGATGGGCAGCTCAATGGAAACGAGCCAGCAAATTTAGGCGATGGATTCACCTCATCTTCTGAATGGGCTGAAGATGGAATCTTAGATACAGATTCTTCTATAGAATCAAAGCCAATAGACTACTCCACTTTTGATAAAAAAGATTTTGTAGGTCTGCTTAAAGAGGCAGCAGCCAATAATGATTTCAAACGGGCAGATGAATTGATTCGTGAGATTAAACCTTTGTTTGATGAAATTCGTCAGCGTGAACGAACAGAAGCACTCATAAGGTTCAGAGAGGATGGTGGGATCAATGAAGACTTTCAGTATAAAGGAGACGAATGGGATCAAGCTTTTGATATTTACTTAAAGTCTATCCGTGAAAACCGCCAGCGACATTTTCGTGAATTGGAGGAACAAAAAAATACAAATCTTCAAGCTAAGACCAATTTACTTGAGAGACTTCGTCAGCTCGTAGACGGTGAAGACAATGAGCATTCGCTCAGACACTTTAAAGAGATTCAGAAAGAGTGGAAAGCAATCGGAGCTGTTCCTCAAAACCAAATCAAAACCCTCTGGGCAAATTATAATGCATTGGTTGATCGATTCTATGACCAGCGAAGCATCTATTTTGAACTCAAAGAACTTGACAGGAAGAAAAACCTTGAGTTAAAGCATGAGCTGTGCGTGCGCGCAGACCGGCTATTGGAACTGGACAAAATTAATGATGCTGTAAAAGAACTTAATGAACTTCATCATGAATTTAAGCACATTGGCCCTGTGCCGATTGAAGATAAAGAATCAGTTTGGCTAAAATTCAAGATGGCATCTGATGCCATTTATTCCAAGCGCGACGGCATTGTTGCTAAGGTTCAAGATGAGTTGCAAAATAACCTGATCCAAAAGGAAAAGATCAACGAGGAGGTGGCTGCCTTTGCTTCTTATGAAACTGATCGAATTAAAGAATGGAATCAGAAAACAAAGGAGATCATCGAAGTTCAAAAAAGATGGGAGGAAATAGGGGGCGTACCACGGGCGAAAACCCGTGACGTTAACAAAAAATTCTGGGGATCGTTCAAAACATTTTTTCACAACAAGAATGTCTTCTTTAAAAAACTGGACGAAGAAAGAAGCAAGAACCTGCTGCTGAAGACTGAGCTTTTAAACAAAGCGATAGTATTGAAAGAAAGTCAGGATTGGGAAAAAGCTTCTAATGAACTTAAGACGTTACAACAGCAGTGGAAAGAAATAGGACCCGTTCCTGAAAAACAACGTGAGAAGATATTTCTGCAGTTTAAAGAAGCTTGCGACTTCTTCTTTGAAAAGCGCAGGTCATTGATGAGTGAGGAAGAACGCGAGCAACAGGAGAATTTGACGAAAAAGGAAGAGATCATTACCTCGTTAGAAAAAATTGCAGAAGGAAAATCGGGAGCGTTGAACGAAGTAAAAGAACTGCAGAAGAAATTTATGACTTTAGGTTTTGTTCCTAAAAGAGCTCTTGCCTCTGTAAAAGGGAGATTTACTGATGCTTTAAATAAAGCCATTTCGTCACTTCCATTGGCTGATCAGGAAAAGGAAACGGCAACTTTGGAAGCACAACTTACCAGTCTACGTCAAAGCCCACAGGGAGACAAAAAGATTCACCATAAAGAGCATCATTTGCGTAAGCAGATTGCCAAAGCCGAGAATGATATAGCAGTTTTAAGAAATAACCTTGAATTCTTTGGGCGCTCGAAAAATGCAGAGAAACTCAAGGAGGAATTCAATATAAAGATTGTGCAGGCAGGTGAAGATCTGCTACACTTGAAAAATCAGCTTAAAATGTTGCAGGCGTCAGCCTAAACATTTGTAATGCCGCTAACTTCGTTTATTTTTGCAGCCTTATTTCGCCTCCTTAGCTCAGCTGGTAGAGCAACTGACTTGTAATCAGTAGGTCGTTGGTTCGATTCCGACAGGAGGCTCTTGATAGAAAATAAGCCGCTTTCCACTATAGGAAGTGGCTTATTTGTTTCTTGGGGAAAATTTGGGGAAAGGAGCTCACCTTTTTCAAGATGAGCGATCCCAGCAGTCAATTTACCCTGTTTTGTTTGAAATAATTATCCAGATCCGCGGGTGATACCCTGATCGACCTACCGAGCTTTGAATACTTTATCTCTCCATTGTGACATAATCTTCTTACCGTTTCAGGATCTACTTTGATGATCTTTGCGATTTCTTCCGGAGTGTAGAATTGATCCGGGATTACATAAATGAATTTCATCATTGCATGGGTGACCGCTGCCTCAACTTGGGCGGCAATAGTAACTTCGAGGGACATCATATTACACCAATTTGCTATATAATAAAAGCTGGCGTCACAACAACGCCAGCCTTCTAAACAACAATATTAAAAGTGAAAACTATTCTTCCCATTTCCTCCTTTATTGACGAGGTTTATTTAGCGATTCCCACGCTCAGGAATCAAAGACAATGTATTCTTTTACTCAAAAATCGAAAATGATTTCTCGCTTACCTTTTTATTGTTGAGATACACTTCGAATTGGCCACCTAATTTTTCTGTGCTTGGAGAAACGTAAAATGTATCATTACCTACCTTCTTAATCTTCAGATCAGCGGAACGAATTTCAAAATCTCCCAGATTCCTCGTTTGATGGGCGTAATATTTATTGCCATCCATAACTTTCGTGACGAAGGGTCTGACCTTAACTTTAAACATTTTGTTTCGTTCAAGGAAATAGCCATCATAGCCATCTAATTCAAATTCAGACTCGATGACTCTTGCATTCTTTGGCAATACAAAATGATTTAGGGTGTTAAGTTTATTCCCAGGGTGTTCTTTGCTAATGCCCATATTCCTTTTGAACATACCATCATTAGGATTCGGTTTAATTGCTTTGAAATAAATTGAATCCTTAGCATGATAATAGACGCCCTTCTTTTCCAAATAAAAATGAATATATCCTTCACTCTTGTTGGGTAAGACAGAAAACTTAGAAGATACACTTCCTTTTTCATAGTCAATTTCGGCACCCTCAGCCACAGCATGCAGAGTGTAATCGTCAAGATTAACGGTATCTTTTAGACTAAAAAGTGTAATGTTTGCTAGATTAACATAGCCAAGATACAATCGAACATTAAAGCCATTGACTGCCACGCGATCCTGAGCACTTAGGTTGGAGATGGCTATTCCAAATTGCATGACCAAAAAGGCCACATATTTCAATGCTGAATTACTCATTGAGTTCATTTCATGAATGTAACAATAAATAAATATTGCTGAAACCGGGATTGCATTCCGGCAGCTCGTGCCAGGTTAAGTAAAAATGAAAACGTAACAGCCAGTTGGCCGCACCTGTCACACCTATAGTCAATACTGGTTGTAAAATGTTGCGAGAAATGATGTTAAAACCAAATATTTCTGATTCTAGTGCGGACTGATAGACTATAGGTAGACTTACCAAATAGAATGTTTTGGAAAATTGGACTGGAATTGATCGATTGCCAACCGTTGTTCAGTATTCATTTGCTCCATAACCTCTTTCAGTTTCGGGTCTGAGTTTGAGTTACTAAATGCAACCATTGCATCAACATATTTTCTATGGGCATTTGCAGCCTTGTCTTGGAGTCTTAAAAACAATTCCCTTCGATCCGCCTTCATCCTTCCAAAATTGCGTAACAATAGATATAATGGTATTACATATATCTGCCGGATATTTGCACATCTTTTCGATGTATTGCCAAGCATAAAGTAAAAAGCCGGCAACCCGTCTGGTCTCTACCAAATAGAATGTTTTGGAAAATGGGACTGGAATAGATCGAATGCCATCTGATGTTCAACAGTCATTTGATCCATAATCTGTTTTAGTTTGGGGTCGGAATCCGAGCTATTATATGCAAGCCTTGCATCAATGTATTTCCTATGGGTTTTCGCAGCAGCGTGTTGGAGTCTTAAAAACAATTCGCTTCGATATTCATTCATATCACCCCAAAATAGTGCAATGATAGATTTAGCGGCATTACATATTTCTCTATGAATGTTACATATCTTTTGGATTTACACTCCCATTGGATAGCCTTTTCGCACTCACGATTGTGGAGAACTAAGAAGGGCATCAAAATAGATCTCACTGGAAATTATTTCAAATTACTAGTAATAATACTCAAGCATGTTTTGGGTTTTAATTCTGGAATAATTTCAAATTATATTATCAATCTTACTATAGATTAAAGCCAACTTGACAAAAAAGGCCACGAAGATCAGACGGGCCTTGTGGTCTTTCAAGTATTACAATGGCAACTATTTGCATCTTGGGACAACCGATTAAATCTATTAATTTAGTGGGAAATGGACTTGACCGCTCTAGACCTCGATACAGTCCAGCGATTAAAAGCATCGGGCTATAAGTATCTTGTAATTGACGACAGCCGATTTGTTTTATATGCTGTAAAGGAGCGTGTCCGGAAAAATGATCAGATTAGTTCCTCCATCCGAGAATTTGAAATGGATTTATTGAACGAAGACAACGAATTGTGCGGTCTTATCTTATATAAGACTTTAGTGCAGGAATAGGTATCTCAACTTTTTTATCTAATCGACTTAAGTTAAAATCACCTGCCTCAATTCCTCTGCAATCTGATATTTGAACTCCAATAAAAAAGGGTTGAAGCCCGCCTGGCCTAACCCATTTTATTTTACCTAATACCCATACCTCTATGGTGTCCTAAATTTAGATTGATATCTGGGTAATACCGTTACACATTTATTAGCTGGCGTTGCATATTTTTTGGAAATAGTATGGTGGATTTGACAAACGGGTCACAAGCCAAAATAATAGATTAACATCAAGCATGTATTTAATGTGTAGTCATCAATATAACTCGGCAATCATTTAATTCTTGATCTATTGGAACTCTTTTGGTTCTGTTCCTTTTTTGTCCCTTAACTTTTAGTTAGATTAAAGAATATGCATGGCCTACACTATTATATCATTCGTCTTTAATGGTCAGAACCATTCTCAAAATACTTTTCGTCCTGTTGTTTTCGAGCAGTGGATTTACACAAGGGTTGCCAACTTTAAGAGGCATAGTAATAGATAAAATCACAAAAACACCGATTCCCAATGCTAGCATATTTTTTGCAAATACGGCCATTGGAACTTTGACTAAGGAGGACGGCTCTTACCTGATTCAAAATGTTCCTGTAGGGGGATATGATCTGACTGTTTCAATGCTCGGCTATAAGCTAATTTCGTCCCCAGTTTCATTTTTCAAACAGTCCGTTCAATTTGATTTTGAACTAGTGCAAGATGTAAAGCT